>CESO01326287.1_pt1 | contig 130970 bp, 119 predicted proteins | sample 356341 | NCBI WGS metagenome assembly CESO01 (sample SAMEA2621812, study PRJEB7988) | marine metagenome | biome: marine biome (ENVO:00000447); feature: deep chlorophyll maximum layer (ENVO:xxxxxxxx); material: "saline water (ENVO:00002010), including plankton (ENVO:xxxxxxxx)" | depth 35 m | reverse complement strand
ATCCTTAGGGTCAGGCCTTGAATTTTGCCACTAACTTGCTAACAGTGGATACATGGACCTTAAAATATTTTGCCAACTGCGTCATGCTAAATGCCCCGGACAGATGTGCAGCAAGTATTGCGTCATTGCGATTCGTATATTGTTGTTGATAGTTTTCCAGCGGCAAAGCGCTTGGTCGGCGCTGAGCCTGAGGAATATCAGTAGTCGCTTCAATACCGGGTAATTTCGCTAGCTGTTTTTTGGTAAAAGCTTCATCGCCAAGAAATACCTGATTGGTTAATTTTCCCCAGATACAGGTCTCGTCAGCCTGCTGGCAAAAGGTATCAAATGCTGCGGTAGCGTTAGCACTATCGCTGCTAAAGTGAGCCAGAACATCATTAACAACCAACCACTCAGGCGCGGGGTCTTTACCTATTGTGGCCTGATAGCTGCTCCAGTCATAATCAGCAAGCTGTTCAACCATTTCGGCACGTAATGGGTTTTGCAGCACATATCGCACCAGCGCTTTGTAATACACATCGGTATCCACCAAAATACTTTTAAACCTGCCCTGAAAAATATGTCCACAGCGTTGATAACGTCGATTCACATGCTGGGTATAAACACCGTTTAGTTGCTGCATGCCTGCCGACAGGTTTCCTTCAGGTGTTTCCACCAACAGGTGATAATGATTGGTCATCAGGCAGTAGGCGTGAATACGCCAGTTATGGCGCTGGCAGACCTTTCCCAGAATATCCAGAAACTGCTGATAGTCGACTTGCTCAAAGTAAATATTATGCCGACTGTTGCCTCTGGAGGTAACGTGATAAAAAGCGCCATCAAACTCCAGGCGAAGCGGTCTGGCCATCGTTGCATCCTGCAATTAACTTGTCGATTAGATGAAAATAGTTGAACCGCGTCTAAAGTCAAAATTCAAGGCCTGACCCCAGAGGTGCTTCAAGGCCTGACCCCAGAGGTGTTCTCACAACGGGTGGAGATTAAATAGCGGTATATTGCGGTTTAATCCCGGTTAAACCCATACCACACTCTGGCTGCGCCAGCACTTAATTGCTGCCAGCCAGTGCTGCTTAATCCAAGATTGGTCAGCAACTGATAATAGCGCAGCCATAGCTGCTGGTAACTGCCCTGCCATTGATTAATGGGGTCACATCAAAATTAGTCCTGTTTTAAGAAAGACTGTTTTATTTTTATCTGACCCCAAATTTCAGTTCGTCTAATTTATCGAAACAATACTATTTACCAATTTTCATTCCAATTAGCTTTGTAAACGGAATCATAACAAAAATAGTGAACAAAACCATGAATACGAGCAATAGTAGTTTCTCAAGCCAGTAAGCATGAACAGGATAAAATTCTAATAATAATAGTCTCAGCTCCCGGAATGTATAACTCAGCAATACTGCGATTAATAATATAATTAGATACTTACAAGTAACCTTGATTTTTATTGAGAGCAAGTGCATTGCCTATCCTTTTTCCACTTATCAATCGCCCACCCAGAAGCTTGATTTGCCAAACCGCCAGCAGTACCAGCCAACCCTCCTCTAACAAAAACGCCCACCTGAGCCTACCCAGATCACAACGCAGCCCGCCATACTTACCGCTTTGCTTTGGTTGGTAATCACCTCTGGCTTATGCAGTTGCGTCGTAATACGCAAGTCGCAACCCCATGGTACTCCCTCTCAAATACAGACTTTATTCTTTCTTTTGGTATTTATTTTCAAATTCCAACCACACCAGCATCGATATAAAAAACCCGACAGCAATTGTTATCGGAAGTCGCACTAAATAATCTGAAAACCAGGTAGTAAACTTCATATTCTCTATTACAAAACCCGTATCCTGCCAATATTGGAATGTAAAAATGATAATGCCACCAACCAAGCCTAACCAAACAATGCCTTTATAGAAAACGTAGTGCCAAAAGCCTTTTAATCGCTGACGATGCCACTTCTCAGTGCTCATGGAGAAATAATGCCTTTTGGAATTCAATCGACACCTCCAGCAGGTAGGTTGGTAGGTTTGCGCCCCCAAGGGGCCAGTTCATAGTTGCTCCAACCTCAACCCAAACATCCATATGAGTACAATAAAAAAAATTATTCCCAAGCATAAATTGAAGACTCTCCAACGGTTCATTTTCTACTCACCTAATTCGTTTATAGAACGACCAAGAGATTTACCATCTTTGTCGGAAAGTTCTTTGACTGATTGAATATGGCTACCATGATCAAAAAACTGAGTTGTCATTTAGTCCGTACCAGGCTCTGGCTGCGCCAGCACTGAGTTGCTGCCAGCCAGTGCGGCTTAGCCCCATATTGGTCAGTAACTGATAATATCGTTGCCACAGTTGCTGATAACTGCCCTGCCATAAACATAATGGAAAATTACTGGCCAGCATTAGCCGCTCTGCTGGCCACTCACTTAGCACGGCTGCCAGCACCTGCTGTTGCCAGGCCGGGTCGGCCTGACTGTAGCGACCTGCATTTAACAGCTCCCAACCAGACAGTTTCATCGCGACATTGGGCAGCGGTACCAACTGGCGCATGCCTGTTTGCCACTGAGAAAAATTATCAGGCTTTACTAAGCCAGCATGGTTAAGCACCAGCTTTAACTCAGGAAACTGCTGTGCCAGCTGCTGAATTCTTACCACGTTTTTTGCTTTGGCCAGGCTACACTGCACTTCCAGCACCATTTTATACTCGGCTAACGCACCTGCGATTTGCTCCAGCTGCGGCGCATGTAACCAGCGCTCATCGTCGCCTTCAAAAATATGCCGCACCCCGGCTGGCTGATAAGGTAACAGTGACTGTAAATTTGCCAGTACCTGTGGTAGCGCCAGACTACAGTCTAAAAAGGCTACGGCCTTATGGGGCAAGGTCAGGTGTTGCTTAGCCAGCCAGGCCAGTTCCCGCTCTGGCGCACGGTTATCAAAGCCTGCTTCAATATGCACCAGGCCAGCTAAGCGAAACGGCGGCATCAGCTCAAGCTTTTCGGCTGAGTAATCCTGCTGCAATAAGGCTTTATCCGGCCAGTGCCGTGGTTTTTCGCTTGTCAGCCACTGGTACTGGCCGGCACTTAGTTGCCACAAATGCAGATGCGGGTCGACGATTTCCATTGGCGCTATGCTCGTCATCAGACAATTCTCACTGGCACGTTCACTGGCAGGTATAGCCGCCGTCAATAACCTGCAGGCTGCCGGTAATAAAGCAGGCATTGTCGCTCGCCAGAAAGGCTACCAGCGCCGCCACTTCTTCTGGCTGACCTAAGCGACCCAGTGGCTGTTCTGCAGCTTCATCTGCTACTACCGCCGCTTTGTCAGCGCCACTGTTGGCACAGTAGCGATCAATTGCCTGATGAAATAATGGGGTTTCAATGGTACCCGGGCACACGGCATTCACCCGGATACTAAAACGGGCGTAATCCAGTGCGGTAGTTTTGGCCATAGAGGCCAGTGCGTGCTTGGTCAGGTTGTAGGCAAAAGAGTTTTTCTTGGCTATCAGGGCTTGATCGGAGGCGATTAGCACAATAGCACCACTGTGCTGGCTGCGCATTTGCGGCAGTACTGCCTGCACAGCGGCGTATGCTCCTTTGACATTAAGCGCAAACAAGGTATCCAGCGTGGCTTCATCAGTCGCTTCAATATCCGCGCTGATATGGCGGCCGGCATTAGATACCAGTAAATCAATGCGGCCGGTCGTGCTCAGAATAGTCTGAATAACATGTTTTACCGTTGCTACCTGGCTGACGTCACATTCGCGATATTCGCCAAGTTCGCCTGGTACAATATCCAGATTAAATACCTGATATTGTTCATTTAATAACGTTTCAACGATGGCATAACCAATACCCTGGCTACCGCCGGTCACAATAGCGACTTTTTTCATGCCTGCTCCTGCTGAACTCACCTGCAAACATAATAAGCTAAGTGAGCTTTTATTTAAATTTTTACCATGGCTGTAACGCTGTTGTCACTTAACTATTTTATTTTACAACAAAGTGTGGTAGAACTTTCGTTGAAAATAACAACAACATCAGCAGAGGCCGTATTATGGAAAGCTTCGAAGAATTACTGAACATGTTGGAACGCCCGGCAGCAAAACCTAAAGCTGTTAAGCGTAAATGGCGCGAAATTGAAGAGTTAAAAGAGCGCCATCGTCTGAAAAAAGAGCTATGCGACATAGACTGGACCATAGAGCCAGAGCTGGCCGATATCGAGTTATAACGCCAACGCCCAATCATTGATTGGGCGTTGCTGTTTTAGCTCAAGCCATGCGCTTTTGCGGCAACATATCTGTGCTAGCGGCAAACCGAAAGCCAGTTAATGGCCTCGCGGTGGCTGTTTTGCAGCAAGCTGTTGGTTTGCAGAAAATGGCCGCAACCTAAGAAACCCCGGTGCGCGGATAACGGCGAAGGGTGTGGTGCGGTCAGAATATGATGGCGCTCACCGTCGATAAAGCGCGCTTTTTTCTGAGCATGGCTGCCCCAGAGCAAAAAAACCACGCCCTGACAATGCTGGCTGATGGCGCTGATTACCTGATCGGTAAACTGCTCCCAGCCCAACTTGCGATGCGAATTGGGCTGGTTGGCAATGACGGTTAACACGGTATTAAGCAACAATACCCCCTGCCCTGCCCAGCTTTGTAAATTACCGTGGCCCGGTGGGGTAAAGTCCGCATATTCCATTGCCAGTTCTTTATAAATATTGGCCAGGGAGGGCGGCACTTTTACGCCGTCCCGTACCGAAAACGCCAAACCGTGCGCCTGATTCGGCCCATGATAAGGGTCCTGCCCCAGTATCACCACTTTTAACTGTGCCAGCTCGGTAAGTTTAAAGGCATTAAACACATCAGCCTGAGGCGGATATATTATGGTGCCGGCGCTGCGAGTCGCGGCCACCTCAGAGAGCAGCGCCTGAAAATAAGGCTGCTGCTTTTGCTCACCCAATATTTGCTGCCAATCTGTCATGTGCGGTCTAAGGTCCTGATCACCTGCTCTAAGGCTGAGAAGTCTGCCGCAATATCGATGCTAAGTCCAGACTCAGCAGCACAGGCAGCAAGCGCTGGTGGCAACTGAATGGGGTTGCCCAGAATGTTTTCTACCTGCTCTTTAAATTTTGCCGGGTGGGCAGTACCAAAGAAAATACCAAACTCCTCTGGCGCCAGGCTGCGTTTCAGCGCTTTGTAGGCCACGGCTGCATGCGGCTCACTTAAATAGCCCAGTTGCCATAACTGCCGCACGCTAAGCTGGGTGTCATCTTCATCTACTGCGATCGCTTCAATATCATCGCGGTCGATCACCCCCTGCGCCAGCAACGCCTCAATCCGCGGCCAGTTGTTGGGCGCACTGACATCCATCGCGTTAGATAAGGTGGCAACGGTCGCTTTCGGTTGCCATTGTTGACTGCGCCAGTAACGCGGCACGGTATCATTGCTGTTAGTGGCTGCAATAATACGTTTGATAGGTAAGCCCAGTGCTTTGGCAATAAGGCCGGCACATAAGTTACCAAAGTTACCGCTGGGTACTGAAATAACCACTTGCTGACGCTGTGCCGCGGGTACCTGCGCTACCGCTTCAAAGTAATAGCAAATTTGCGCAAACAAACGGCTGATATTAATGGAGTTCGCCGAGGTAATATTAAACTCGTCTACCAGGCTTTTATTATCGAACACCTGCTTTACCAGGGCCTGACATTGATCAAAATCGCCGTCAACTGCCAGGGTGGTGATGTTATCCCCCAGGGTAGTAAACAGCTTTTCCTGCAGGCTGCTGATTTTGCCTTTAGGAAATAGAATAACCACTTTTACCCCGCTCTGGCGGTAAAATGCATGCGCAACCGCCGCCCCGGTATCACCCGAGGTGGCGGTAACAATGGTGGTCGGCTCTGGCTGCGCTTTGGCCAGCGCCTGGGCCATAAAACGGCCACCAAAGTCTTTGAACGCTAACGTTGGCCCATGAAACAGCTCCAAGGCACTGATATTATCCGTGACCTGTACTAGCGGTGCCGGGAACGTAAACGCGCGGTCGACCATCGCCAGCAGTTCAGCTTGCGGCAGTTCATCGCCTATTAATGCAGTTAAAATAGTGCAGCTGCGCTCTACTAATGGCATTGCCAGCAAGGCGTCAATATTCAGCGTTGGCCATTGCGTTGGAAAAAAAAGCCCTTGCTGCTGACCCAGGCCCTGGCGCACCGCCTGTAAAAAACTTACCTGCTCGCTGGCCACTTTTAAATTTGTTAATTGCATTGTCACATCCTCTGGCCATCGTCGGCCGGTTGCAGGGCCAGTGCTCTGGCGCCAGCAGTTGATAATTGGCAAATCCGGGTGCAGGCATCGGCATTTTTTTCATAATGCTGTTGCAAATAAGCGGCAGCGTTAGCGGCGGTAGCGTCGTTTGGACATAGCGCAAATAAGGTTGGTCCGGCACCCGAGATCCCCAGGTGCAGCACTCCGTTTGTCGTCAATGCGCGGCGCAGTGCTGGCAGCTCAGGGATAAGCGTCGTGCGGGCCGGCTCAGCGACTAGGTCCTGCAGCGCCGCAATGGCTTCAGGTTCGTCCTGACAGTATAACGCGCTGACAAAACGACTCAGCATGCCGGCAAATTCAATACTGTCTGCCAAAGATAACTGCCGGGGCAATACCTCCCGGGCAGCTTTAGTGGACAATACGGTGCCTGGGTAGCTTAATACCACCCGCCAATGGCTGAACCAGGGCAACGTCCGGCACAGATTTTTGCTACCTGGCAACATTAATTGCAGGCCGCCCAGCAAACTTGGCGCAACATTGTCAAAATGCACGCTGCCACTGACTCCGCCTTCTGCCTCTGCCATTAACTGCAGTAATTGCGGCTGGTTCAATGGCCGTCCAAAATAGTCATTAAAGGCATAACAGGCAACAACAATAGAGCAGGCACTGGAGCCCAGACCGCTGCCCACAGGCAGGTTTTTCTGTAAATGCAGCGCTAAGCGGGGTAATGGCTTGCCCACTGCTTGCTCGAAGGCATAAAAACAGGTTAAGACTAAATTGGTACTGCTGTCGGCAGGCAACTGATGGTGGTAACGACCGCTGATCTGTAAGCTAAGCTCGCTCTGCTCGCCGGTTATTTCCAGCACATCCCCAAATAAAGCGTCGCTTACATCTCCCCCTGCTACGGGTTCAAATGCAGCGCCGAGTAGATCAAAACCAACCGAAAAGTTGCCGGTTGAGGCCGGCGCAAAATAACGGGCTATCGTAGAATTTTTCATGGTATTTACACCTGCTGCTGCCAGCTTAGGGTCCGCATAATATCACTGAACACCCCCGCTGAGGTTACTGCAGCCCCGGCACCATAGCCCCGCAGCACAAACGGGATAGGCTGATAATAGCGACTGTGAATTGCCAGCGCATTCTCTCCGTCTTTTACTTTGGCCAGCGGATGATCCTGACTCAGCGCCTTAATAGCCACCTGACATTTGCCATCGCGAATTTCGCCAATGTAGCGCAGCACTTTGCCCTCTGCTGTTGCCGCTTTGACCCGCTCCCGAAACGCATCGTCCAGTGAAGGCAATCGCGTCATAAAATCGTCAGTGCTGCCACTGCTATCGAAGTCGGCGGGAAGCACCGGCTCAATGCTGACATCACTCAGTTCCAGTGCCATGCCGGCTTCACGCGCCATGATCAGCAATTTACGGGCAACATCGGTCCCCGATAAATCGTCACGTGGATCCGGCTCGGTAAACCCCATCGCCTTAGCTTTACTGGTAACGGCAGACAAACTGGCGCCCGCTTCTAATTCACCAAAAATATAAGACAATGAGCCAGATAAGATCCCCTCAAACGCCAGTAATTCATCGCCGGCATTTAACAATCCCTGCAAGGTATCAATAACCGGTAATCCGGCGCCTACCGTCGTTTCATACAGAAAACGCCGCCGCTGCTGCTGTGCAACCTGGCGCAACTGACGATAATAACTGAGACTGGCCGTATTGGCTTTTTTATTTGGTGTGACAACATGAAAGCCGGCAGCCAGAAAGTCAACATACTGACTGGCCACCGCCTCGGCACTGGTGCAATCGACCAGCACCGGGTTGGTAAGATGTTGCTGCCGGACAAAATCGCTAAGGGCCGCCAATGAAAAACCGCTTTGGCTTTGCGTAAGGTCTGCCTGCCAGTTGCTCAGGTCAACGCCCTCTTTCGCCAGCAACAACTGCTGTGAGTTGGCAACGCCATATACCGTTAATTTAACCTGCCGTTGTTGCAAAAAACCTTGCTGGCGCTCAATCTGCGCCAGCAACTCAGCGCCGACTACACCACACCCCACCAGAAAGACATCGATACTGGGAATATGACTGAAGAAGTTTTCGTGACATACCCTTACGGCATCTTTACAGACGGTTTGTTCAACCACCGCCGAGATAGAGCGCTCGCTACTATCCTGCGCAATAGCCACGACGTTAACCCGGGCCTGTGCCAACGAGGCAAAAAACTTAGCCGCCACACCACGATGCTGACGCATACCATCGCCCACCAGGCTGACAATTGCCATATCAGCCAGAATACTGACCGGGCGCAGTAAACCGGTTTGCAGTTCCAGTTCGAACTCCTGCTCCAGCGCTTTTTGCGCCCGGTTAAGGTGTAATTGTGATACACAAAAACTGATACTGAATTCAGAAGAAGACTGCGTAATTAAACTCACCGAAATTTGCGCCCGGGCCATCGAAGCAAACACCCGGCTTGCCATACCGACTACGCCTTTTAACCCCGGCCCTGATACCGTAAACAGCGCCAGGTGCTCCAGACTGGAAATACCCTTTACCAGCGCTTCGCCGTCGCCGGTAACATCAATGCAGGTGCCCGGTGCAGCCGGATTCAGGGTATTTTTGATATAACAGGGAATGTGATAACGTGCCAAAGGACCGATGGTTTTTGGGTGCAGTACCTTAGCGCCAAAATACGACAGCTCCATCGCCTCATCATAGGATAAACGGTCAATCAGGCGGGTTTGTTTAACCTGCCGTGGGTCAGCGCTGTACACGCCATCAACATCGGTCCATATTTCACAGGCCTCAGCCCGCAAACTGGCCGCAACTATTGCTGCTGAATAGTCAGAGCCATTGCGTCCCAGCAAGGCTGGCTCACCCTGGCTATTACTGGAAACAAAACCGGCTATAACGTATACCGAGGCGCCTTGCCCGGCAATAGCCTGCTGCAAGGTGCGTTCAGAGCCAGCAATATCAGCCGTGGCGTTCAGATAATCCCCCTGACTTTTAATCAGTGTCACCGCATCCAGGGCCACTGCCTTAACCTTGTCAGCGCAAAGCAATGCGGTCATTAACGCCACACTAAATTGCTCACCTAAACCCAGAATTTGCGCTTTAATATGATCCGGGCAATGTCTTAGCAGGCTGATCCCCTGCAGATGCAGCGCCAGTTGATGCAACTGCTGCTGCCATAAGGCCTGCACTTCACTAACCTGCAACGCAGATAACGCCGTGGCGTCATTTAGCAGCTGTTGATAACGTTCAGTCAGCGCGGTTAACACGTTCTGATAGTCTGAACCCAGATAAGCGAGGTCGGTCAACTCAACCAGCATATTGGTCACGCCCTGGGGGGCGGATAACACCAGACACACCGGGCCAGCGGCTGCCTGACGCTGCACAATGTGCGCAACTTCGGCAAAGCGAGGCAGTGATGCCAGCGACGAGCCGCCAAATTTTAGCACTCTCATTTTTTACTCCTTGCGCATCGAATTAGTTGTTATGTTGTTATTGCCGACCAAGGCCAGGTAAACACCTGCAAATGGGTAAAAAAAAACCCGTGACATTTGAGGTCACGGGTCTTTTTACAGACAACACACCGCCGACCTCCTACCCCGAAGGGTTGGTGGTAATAATAATGGTGGTGAGGTCTGCTGTTCTTATTTTCATATCAAGCACTATGCACAGACTTGTAGACGTCTGTCAAACAAAAAATAGTCGCCATTACGATTTTACCTTTTTAAGGGAATCTATTAATTCAGGATAATACGTTACCACCTGATTGCGACCATTACGCTTGGCTTGATACAAGGCTAAATCTGCTTGCTGGATAAGTTCATCGGCACTAATGCCGCTGCTAAACTGGCTTACACCAATACTCACGCTGGTCATAAGCTGCTGTTGTTTGTATTCAATCGGGGTGGCAGCGACCCGCCGGCAAATACGCTTAGCCACCTCGATAGCACCGTCCAGCGGTGTGTCGGGCAGAATAATGGCAAACTCTTCGCCGCCGTATCGACCAAATAAATCGGTTTCACGCAGTAAGCTGCCGATCAATTTCGCCACTTCAATTAATACTAAATCGCCAGCCTGATGGCCGTAATCATCATTCAGACGTTTAAATTTATCCAAATCGAAAAACAGTAGTGATAACGGGTGCTGATACCGGCCCGCCCGTTGCACTTCAATCTCCAGCTGTTGCTGCCAGTAATTCCGGTTAAGTACGCCTGTTAAACCATCCATTCGGTTTACCTGCTGCAACTGCAAATTGCTTTGCTGTAACTGGCTTTGATAAACATAGGCATCGGTAGCGTCTTCAATCAGTAAGCACACAAAGTGCTCACCGCTGGCAGGTTCGGTCAGTGGCAACATATTGCAGTTTTGCGCCATATACTGATTGGCACTGCTAACCGGTCGCAGATGGGGTAGTTTAAACAAATATTGGCGCTGCTCCCATGAGCTAAATGCCGGGCTTTGCAAACTCAGTACACTGCTCAGCTTACGACTAAGCCAGGCTTTTGGTGCATCTGGAAACACACTGAAAATGTCTTTACCCTGAATCGCTTCCAGCTGGATATCCGCTCGTCGGCAAATATAAGGATTAATATAAACAATTTGCAGCTGGGCATTGAGTAAAATCACCCCACTGTTCAGTTGCTGCAATAAAGGACCGGAAAGCCAGTCAATCTTCATCAGAATTCCGCCAGCACATGATCCAGAATCGTTTTTAGTTTTAACACGGCTTCACCCGGGATCAACAAAATCATATTGCAGTCGAAACTGTGGTCAGTAAGCTCGTAACGAATATCCACTTTTAAGGCCAGCTGCCAGTGAAATGCTGTTTGTTCCAGCTTACTGATAAAATCGCTGTCGCGAGAAGAGATAATCCGCGGTGCCGCATAAGAAAAACTGTTGTCCAGTTGTTCTGCCAGACCATTTAAAAAGGTTGTGGTTAAAATTGAGCTGATATCGGTCAGCATTTCAGCTTCACTGGCCGCGTCATCATCATACCCCAGTAACGCGGCAATGTTGCCGGCATTATCCAGCTGATACAGCAGAATAGTTTCACCGCGCAGACCGCCATCACCGAAAAAACCCAGACTGATCATCGAGCTATTCTGGCCCTGATACTGGCCACGAAACTGTTCAGGAATTTCCGCAGCATTCACTAAGCCAATTGCCGGTACCTGCAAATGAACAAAGGTATTAAGAAACCGCGCCAGTTTGTCGCTGGCCAGCCCCATCGCTACGTTAATCAGCTCTTGTAAGCAGTCTCGTTGCTCTTCAGTAAAACTCAAGTCTGTCATATCAAACCATATTGTCGCATCACTGCGCTGAGTTTATCGGTATTTACCGGCTTTTGAATAAATGCCAGCGCACCGAGATCCATTACTCGTTTTTGCATTTCCGGCTGGATATCAGCGGAGACAACAATGACAAAAACATCCATTTTTTCTGCTTTAATCGCTTCCAGTACGCCAACGCCGTCTAATTCAGGCATTGTCAGATCCAGGAACACCACGCCAATTTCCTGGCCACGTAATACTTCCAAGGCCTCCATGCCATTGGTAGCCGTCACTATCTCGGCATCAAACGCAGCGGGCAAGGATTTTTTCATTTGGTTTCGTGCAAGTAAAGAATCGTCACAAATTAACGCGGTTAAAGCCATCAGTACTGCCTGTCTAAAGTTGGATAAATGCATCTGTTGGTTAAAAAATATATACAGAAGGCCGCCAGATTGCAATATCAAGCCAATAATTAGCACAGCGTTAGCCCGCTTGAATAACAGACAGCTTACCCCTCTGCAGCATGCTTAGCAGTGCCCTTACACTTATTTAGCACCAGCTATTTTAAAAGCCCGCTTTATTGGTTAAGGTAGGTCAGACTCAGTATTACATTATCCGGTGAAAAAAAGGTTATTGCATGCAGCAAAAAAGCCTGTCCCGCAATCTGCTTACCAAGGTGTTGTCAGTCTATTTTATTCTGACGTTAATTGTTACTCTCGCGCAGATTGTGGCAGAGTATTACAATACAAAAAACTTAATTAACAGTGACTTAGAAACACTTCAGCAGACTTTTTCAGGCAGCTTAACCCGGGCAATCTGGGAGCTGAACACGCCACAAGCGCTTATAATTGCCGATGGATTGCTGTCTATACCGGCAGTAGAAGGTATTGTGGTGCGGGACGACAGCGGTGCGGTTATTACTCAGTTAGGCCGCTACATTGATGTTAAAGAACGGTTTAGCAGCCAGTTAGTCCGCGAAGGGGTGCGACTAACGGAGCAACAATCCGGCATTTTCGGTTACACCTTTCCGCTTATTTTTGAGTTTTCCGGCCGGGCTACCCAGGTAGGCGATGTTACGCTGTTTTCCAGCCGTGCAGTGGTTATTGACCGGATTAAAGTCGGTATTTATTTTCTGATTGGCAATGCCATGCTGAAAACCACCTTCCTGATTATTCTGTTTTTAATGGCGTTTCGAAAACAACTTACCGAGCCGCTGGCCGATATCAGCCGGCAAATTGAAGATCTGGAGCTTGATCAACTCGATGGTGCCCGGGTCGATGTCGATAAAAGCCAGTCTTCTGAACTAACACTGATGGCAGACGCCTACAACCGGTTGATCAACCGGGTTCAGGACTACAAAGCACAGCTTGGCAATACCCAGAAGCAATTGCTAACCTCAAATGAAAAACTGGACCAGCAAAACCTGTTACTGGAGCAGGAAGTAGCCCGCAAAACTTCAGGCCTTAGTCAGGCGATGATGGACTTGCAGCAACAGAAACAGGAACTGGAACTAAAGCAGCAAAGCTTACGCGAAGAAATTGAGCGCCGCCGTCACACCGAAGAGGCGTTGCGTAGCAAGCAAACTGAGCTGGAACAGCTGGTTGACCATTTAAATCAGGCTCAGGACCGGTTAGTCCAGTCAGAAAAAATGGCGGCATTAGGTGGTCTGGTAGCCGGTATTACCCATGAAGTGAATACCCCGGTTGGCATCGGTGTCACGGCCACCAGCTTTCTGGCCGAAAAGCTTTCTAGCCTGCAACACGCCTTTAACGATAAATCACTGACCTCAAAAACACTGGAGGCGTTTATTAATGAAGCACTTCAGGGTACCGATTTATTACAATCTAACTTAAGCCGGGCGTCTGAACTGATCGCCAGCTTTAAACAAATTGCGGTTGATCAGGCCAGTGAAGCGATTCGCACCATTAATCTGGCCGAATATATTAATGAAGTGATCCGTTCGTTGCAGCCTAACTTTAAAAAGACCCAGCATCAGATAGAAGTAAACTGCCCCGATAACATTATTCTGCGTTGTCCGGCCGGCGCGATCTCACAGATTTTCACCAACTTACTGATGAATTCCCTTATTCACGGCTTTGAAAATATGAAAGAGGGTTTGATCCGGATCACCGTGCTGGACGAAGACAACAATGTTGATATCCGCTTTACGGACAACGGCAAAGGCTTAGCGCCAGAGCAGTTGGAGAAATTGTTTCATCCGTTCTTTACCACCAAACGCGAACAGGGCGGTAGTGGCCTGGGTACGCATATTACGTACAATCTGGTACGCCAGACCTTGGGCGGTAGTATAGCGGTAAGCAGTGAGCCGGGCCAGGGCTTGCACTACCATATTCGCTTCCCAAAAAACCTGAAACTCGACGGCTGATCCGCGTTATACTCGCCAGCTTGTTAAAAGAAGGACAGGTTTTTTATGTGGTTTAAAAATATCCGGGTTTATAAATTAAGTGCCCCGCTAAGCACTGATCCGCAGCAACTGGAAAATGCCCTGGCTGAGTTTAAGTTTGCCCCCTGCACCGGCCAGGAAGCGGTTAAAACCGGTTTTAGTTTTCCGCTGCATGCCAGCATTAAGCAATACTGCCATCCGATGGCTCAGGGCTGGTTATTTGCCGTAAAACGTCAGGAAAAAGTATTACCGGCGGCAGTGATAAACGAAGAGTTGCAACCAAAAATTGACGCCATGGCTGCTGAGCAGGGACGGCCACTGAGTCGCAAAGAAAAACAAAGCTTAAAAGAAGAGTTAATCCAGACGTTGTTGCCCCGGGCATTCAGCCGCTCTACCCTTACCCATGGCTACTACGATGCGGAGCATAACTGGCTGGTGATTAATACCGGCGGTGCCGGTAAAGCGGAAGACATTCTGGCGCTGTTACGCAAAGCTCTGGGCTCGTTACCGGCGCTACCCTGGCTGGATAACCATAAGTTAAACTCACATTTGCAATTATGGCTACAGAATCAGGCACTGCCGGAAGGTTTCACGCTGGGTAATGATGCTGAGCTTAAAGCGCCTGATGAAGAAGGTGCCAAAGTTAAATTTACTAATCACCTGCTAAGCGCAGATGACGTACAAAGTCATTTGCAGGATAAGCTGGTGACAAAAATTGCCTTACAACAACCTGAAGGGTTAAGCCTGCATGTCAGTGATGATAGCAGTATTAAAGGCATTAAATACCATGAGCTGCTTACCGGCCAGAACGAAGAAATGGGCTGGGAAGATTTAAGCCTGCGACTCGATGCGGATTTATTATTGATGAGCAGCAGTCTGAACCAGGCTTTGCAAGCCATTGCCGTTCGGTTACAGACTGCACAAAGCGAGTAGCTAGCGACCAGCGAGCTGCTGCGGACATTGCGCTGGCGCTATTGAAACAGCGCCCGCACATCCTGATAGCAACCGGCAATTTCCGGTTGCTGCATAAACTCAGGCACCGGCACCAGCTCCTGCGTGACGTAGTTAGCCAGCAGGGCCTGAGCCTGCTCAGGTGCATAGTAATTACGGTTAATAGCGGCCAGCCGGATAAAGTCTGTATAGCCAGGCACCAGTTCACTTTGCGGCTTTCGCCAGTGCTCTACCACCGGCATAAACTCCTCACCAAAACCCCAGCTTTTAATTATTTTCAAACCTACTATGGCCGCAATTTTATCAATTAATACCTGCATAAATGCCGGATGGCCAAAAACATCAGGATGACGTTCGGCTTCAATCAGCACCGGTAAGGCCCCTATATTATGGATCAGGGCTGCCAGCGCCATAACATCGGTATTCAGCTTACAGGTGCGATGGCGCGCTTTATAAAACTGCAGACAGGCTACCGCCACACTGGCCGTTTGCACACTGTCTCGCCACAATCTGTCCAGTTGCTGCTGAACCTGCTTGTGCTGAGACACAAACAACTGCTCCATGGCCATCGCGATGGCGATATTTTTTATCTGGCTCAAGCCAATCCGGGTCACCGCCTGATTTAAACTGTTTACCTGAATAGAGCGTCCCATAAAAGCACTGTTGGCAACTTTGATCATTCTGGCTGACAACGCCGGATCCTGACTAATCACATCAGCCATTTGCTGCAAACTGATTTGCGGGTCGTCGGCACGCTCACGAACCTTTAGCGCAATATCGGGTAACGTTGGCAATACCAGTCGGTCTGAGCGTATTTTCTCTTCCAGAATAATTAATAAAGCACGTTGTGCACTCATCGGCGCCCCCGTCAGTGGTTAATACTCAATTTGGTTAATTTGTGGTGGTTGCGCAATATGATCGGTTAACTGACGCAATAACGTGGCAATGGCAGCAGGCTCTGTGGTTATCGCCTGTTCTATCTCTCCTGCCAACAGGGTCACTTGTGGATAGCCCATACTGCCGGCGCTACCTTTGAGGCTGTGGGCAGCAAAACGCAATGCCGCCCAGTCTTCAGCTTGAAAGTGCTGTTGTAATTCTGCTAACAATCCGGGCAACTGCATGCCAAACTGCTGCTTTAATGCCTGCATTTGCGGATCCTGATCTAACCGCACTAACCATTCATCTTCCGTATTTTTACGAACATTAGCAAAACGATTCAGTATCGCTAAAAACTCACTCTGGACCACCGGCTTTCCTAATAATGCCTGACAACCAGCTCGTTTATAACGCTCGACATCCTCACTCATCACGTTGGCGGTGACGGCGATAATCGGCACTTCTATGCCGGCATGCCGAATAAGCCGGGTAGCTTCCTCGCCCCCCATTAGCGGCATTTGCATATCCATAAATACCAGATCGAAATCATCCTGTAACGCCCGTTCAACCGCTTTGTGGCCATTATCCACCACCACCACGGTTACCTTACTTTTCTCTAATAATAGTTTAAGCAGCAGCTGGTTATCCGGATTATCCTCTGCTACCAGTACCCGGATTGAACTGTCACTGGCTAAAACACTACTGCCCGGTGATTGCTTTTGCGAAGGTTGATAGTCACTTACCAACTCAATGTCCTGCTGCTGACAATGCAAAATTACTTCAAAGCAGCTACCAATTCCTTTGACACTTTCAACCTGGATATCGCCGCCCATCTGCTCCATTAACTTTTTCGAGATCACCAATCCCAGGCCGGTACCACCAAAATGGCGGGTTACCGTGGCATCTGCCTGGACAAAGGGCCGGAAAATGCGGGCCAGCTCTTCTTCACTCATTCCTATACCGGTATCTTTTACCTTAATGGATAGCTGCCTCGCCAGCTGATCATAGTTAACCTGAAAAACCACTTTGCCTTTCTGCGTAAATTTGACAGCGTTGCTGCTGAGGTTAAGCAGTACCTGGCGAAAACGCAGACTATCGCTCATCAGATATTTGGGTAGCGGGAAATGCCACTTCAGCTGGCAGGTTAAACCTTTACTTTGTGCCTGCTCCGATGCCAGCTGATAAATATCATCAATGGTGGCAAGGCAATCAAATTGCTCGCGCTCCAATTCAAGTTTATCGGCTTCAATTTTTGATAAATCTAAAATATCGTTGATCAGACCAAGCAGATGGTCACCACTTTTTAACACCCGTTTTAAGTAGTCCTGCCGTTTATCGGGATCGTTTTCCTGCAATGCCTGCTCACTAAAACCAATAATCGCCGTAAGCGGAGTGCGGATCTCATGACTCATATTTGCCAGAAAAACGCTTTTTAAGCGGTTAGCCTGTTCTGCCGTTTCCCGGGCTAAAATCAGCTCCTGATTCGCACCAGCCAAATCATCGTTGGCACGGGCCAGGTCCTGAGTTCGACGCAGCACTTTGTCTTCCAGCTGCTGCTTATAAGCTCGCTCCCGCTCACGGTAAACCCGTAACTGGCGTACCATCACATTAAAAGCCGCAAACATGTCACCGAGTTCATCCTGCTTTTTCACTTCAAGCAATACCGACAAGTCACCACGTCCGACCGCTGTTTTTGCTGCTGTAAGCTGTTTGACCGGGCTAAAAATATGCTTAATTAACAACCAATAAACTAACAGCGGTAATAGCAGGCATACCAAAACCATCAGCAACACTAATACCCGTGACAACCAACGTTGCTGGCCATGCAGTTGGGCGGGGTCCAGCCCATACAGCAATTGATAATTACCCGGTAAAGGTGCCCCCAATAACTCACGGTACTGGCCAAGTAACAACACACTCTGCAGGCTGTCGGCAGCAATACTTTGCTGGATTTGCCTGAAATTTGTTGGCGCAAACGCACTGTTAATCAACACCGGTTCGGCAGCATAAGCAATATTAGCCGTTTTACTAATCATCAGGTTGACACTGTTACTGGTGTAAGGAGAGTTAACAATAGTCTCAAGTAAATCCGGGCTGACCATAATCACCAGATAACCCCATAAGCGGCGTGATTCGGTAATAGAGCTGAGGTAAAGCTTTTTGGCAAAATACAATTTTCGTTCGCGACTCCCCGGTAACAGCGCCAGAAAATAGCCCTGATCATCAATCATGGCTTGTAGCGGTGAAAAGTACTCATTTCGAAAGCGGTTAGGTACCGCAATCGTATCGGTGATCTCGGGCAGATGCAGCGCATATTCGCCATTAAGTTGCACCAGCTTAATGGCTTCAATATTGGGGTGCTCTGCCGAAAAACGCTGCCAGTAACTGAGCAGTGGTGTCAGTAAGGCACTATCATTGGTTTGCAGGTAATGATGTAAATTGGGGTTAAGCGCCAGCATTTGCAGTCGCGTTTGCTGGGTACTGATAAAATCATGTAATTGTTGCTGATGAGCAGCCAACGCGCTGCGCACCTGATAGAAGGTTTGTTGCTGCATATAGCGCTGACTGTATTGATAGGCCAGGTAGCCAAACAATAGCACCGGTAGCACCAGCAATGGCAACATGTAGGCAACCAGCGTTTCTCTTAACCTCATAACTGCACGAGCCTGATCTGCACTTTTAACAATGTCGGTAGCCACAGCATAACCAGCTAACTGACTGGCTACAAGCATATTGACACAAAGGTCTGCTAATCAGGCCGCGGCGTTATGCTGGCGGCTATTGTCGCTACTGACAAACCGGTTCAGCAGCGCAGGCAAAATGGTGAGGTCGGTGATCAGTGCCATTAACATGGCAGCCGCGGTCAACACCCCAAAATAGACACTGGGTAGAAAATCCGAAAAACCAAACACGGCAAAGCCGGCAGCGATGATCACCGACGTAAATACAATGGCCATACCGGTATGACCGAATGTCGCCTCAAGGGCACCGCCAGCCGGCTGCTGCAGGTAATTGTGAATAAAATGAATGGTATCATCCACGGCAATCCCCATCGCAATGGCGGCAATAGTAATGGTCATTAAATCAAGGGGAATATTCAGCCAGCCAATTAAACCAAGAATGCCCAGCGTGGTCAGGACATTGGGAATAAGTGCAATTAAAGCAATTTTAACCGAGCGAAAAATGACCAACAGCATTAATCCCAGTGCCAGATACACCAGCCCTAACGTGGTTACCTGTGAGTCAAACAGCCGCGATAAAATATCCTGGTACAGCACAAACAAGTTGGTCAGCTTATAGTCTTGCTCTGCCAGACCCACTGTTTGTAGATCCTGATGCAGTTGTTGCATGAACTGTTCACGGTTTAAATTAACCGTTGTATCCTGGATCCGGGTGGCAATCCGCACCTGGCTGGGCGAGTCAGCCAGATAGGCACCAACCAGCTGATCGGTAACTTTGCTGCTTAGCATCTCGTATATAGTATCCAGCTCATATTCAGTCAGCGGCTTATCGTCGTTTAACTGCCTGGCCAGCGTGGTGAAATTAATCAGTGACGTGACACTACCGCTGGCTTCAAAAGCATCGACAGCGGCGTGGGCCAGATGTAACTGATTAAGCTGGTCCGCTGCAATTACAAGATCTGGTTTGGCTTGCGTCGGGTCAAGGGTTATCACAATATCCAGCGGAGTAGAACCACCGAATTGCTGATCAATAAAAGCCAGTTCCTGGTGTACCTGAGTGTCTTTGGCAAAGTAGTTGATAAAACTGTTTTCTACATTCAGCCGGCTAATCCCGGTTGCCAGACCACAGAATATCGCCACTATCAGCAGGATAACCGGGTAGGGGCGGCGTTTTACCATGCCGGCAGCCTGTTGCAGCGCGCTGGCTAACCAGTCAAAATCTTTAGTTTCAGGACGGGCTTTCAGGAAGCTCAGCAAAGCCGGAAACAACAGTAAACTAACACTCATGGTGATCAGCATGGCTATCAGCATCATAAAACCGAAATCGACCACCGGCTGAATACCACTGAAAATCAGCGAGCCAAAGCCAACCGACGTGGTCAGGGTGGCGTAAAAACAAGGCGAAATTTTTTGCGCCAACATGCCGGCAACCCGTTGTTGCTGGGTAAACTCTGGCTGATCCCGGGCAATCTCCCGGTATGCACCGAGTAAATGGATCATCACCGCCAAGGTCAGAATTAACTGCAAGGCAATAAAGTTTGCGGAAATAACCGTGGTGCGGATATCCAGTAAGCCAAATAAGCCACAGGTCAACAGCACACTAACGCTGCAACTGAGCAATGGAAAAAACACTCCACGCCAGCTGCGGTAGATGATCAATAGTAACACGGCAATAATTAGCCCTATCGCTATACCAAAGCTGGTTAAATCACTTTTAATCATATCAACCAGATGCTGACCTACCACATAAGCCCCACCGACATAGGTTGCAGCGCGCTCGCTAACCTGCCGGTTAAACTGTTCAATCTGCTCTATTTCCTGCTGCCGTTGTTTCATCAAGCGCTGGCGGATCGGGTCTGCAGCTTGTTTTAATTGTTCAAGCTCATGCTGCTCTGCAGCTGTTAGCTCCCGGCTCAATGTGTGCTGCTGAATACTCAGGATCTGTCGCTCAAGCTCCGTTAGCTCTGGATCGGCTTTAAAAACAACCTGAATACCGGCAGCCGTTTGTGCTTTATTTAGCAGTAAGTCGGTAAAAATCGGATGACCGGTTAGCAGCTGACGCATCTGCGCTGGCGAATATTGCTGTTGTTGCCAGGTCAGGCTTGCAACATCAGCACCAGAGGTAAAGGCACTGGCGTCGCTTAGCAGTGGCACCGTCAGCATTGAAGTAACCGAGCTTACCCGTTCAAGCGTGGCGTAATCAGCACTTAGTGCTGTAATGTCAGCAAAGGTTTGTTCAGCGAACAGCTCGCCGTCTTCAGGCTGATAAGCAACCAGAATAAACTCATCCGGTGAAAAACGCTGATTTGCCAGCTGGCTTTCAATATAAAGCGCATTGTTCTTCACCAGCAGAGTTTCGGCCGAGGCGTCTATCCGAAACTGGCTTAAAAAAGCCGTTGCCATTGCAACCAGGCCAATAAACAGAATGATAATAGCCCAGCGTAACTGGACAATTGTGTGGGCCAGCCAGCTGATATAGCCGCTTTGCTTATTCTGGTTTGACATAAGCTTCGTCCCTTTTCAGCCCTTGTAAATGTTGGTTGCGAAAATACAGGTAGGGATCGTCGGCCTGTTTATATAAAGTCTGGTATAAGTCAGCGCGATCAGAAAAACTGTTTATCACATTAATGCCCTGCAGATAATATAAATCCGGGGTGTCGACCAACTGATTCAGCGGATGAATAAACGCCTCGCCCAGCACCGAAGTAGCACCACGTACATCGCTCTGGCCCAGAATAGGTAACACCAGATAGGGCCCGTTGCCTACCTGATAATGGCTTAAGGTATCGGCAATACTTTGTTTTGCTTTAGGTATCTCAAACCAGGCAGTGGCCGGATCGAACAAGCCAAGAATGCCGATAGTGGAGTTAATGACAAAGCGGCCTAAATTGCTGCCGGCCTCTTTAAAGTCACCGCTTAAGGTATTATTAAGCAGGTTCAGCGGCTCGCGGATATTTGAAAAAGCATTACTGACTTTATCGCGCACCATCGCCGGGACTACCGTCTCATAACCTTTGGCCAGAGGGATCAGGGCATAGGTATAAGACACATGATTAAAACTAAACACCGCGCGGTTCCAGCCTTCCAGCGGATCGTAATACAACTGAGCAGGTTCAGCGTCACCAGTGGCTGTGACGTCTGCTGCCCGCTCCATATCAACCACCGTCGGTTCAAGCTCCAGCGTACCCTGCGAGGTTTCTATGCTGGTTGGCTGGCCGGCACTTAATTGCTCAGCGGCTGTCGGTACACTATCGTCAGCGGAAGCACTGTCTGTTTTCGTTTCAGTGGCAGTGGCATTGCTATGGTCTGCTGCACTGGCAGCCAGTTCAGGTTTTGCAGCACAACCCGTTAGGGCGAATACCAGCAGCCAGATAAGGGTATAACGATGGTTCATCCTGTTACTCCGTATAAACTTAACTGCAGACGCCCGCTTGCGCCCCAAATCAAAACAGCAGCATAACATGATAAACAAAAAAGGCGCCAAGGCGCCTTTTAAAATAAATTTAACATTAACATTACCTAAAATAATGTTTGATCAGCTCCGGGAGCATACAATAAAACAGTTTTGGCTATGGATTTGGTGCTATAGCAAAGCCGCCAAAACTATTCCCACTCGATGGTGGCTGGTGGCTTGCCGGAGATATCGTAAACTACGCGGGAAATACCATTAATTTCATTAATGATCCGGTTCGACACCTTGCCCAGCATGTCATACGGCAAATGCGCCCAGTGTGCAGTCATAAAATCGATAGTTTCCACCGCACGCAAGGAGACAACCCAATCGTATTTACGGGCATCACCCATGACACCGACTGATTTTACCGGTAAGAATACCGCAAAGGCCTGGCTGACTTTATTATATAAATCGGCTTTATGCAGCTCTTCAATAAAGATGGCATCGGCACGGCGCAGTAAATCGCAGTATTCTTTCTTAATTTCGCCCAGCACCCGCACACCTAAGCCTGGCCCCGGGAACGGGTGGCGATACAACATGTCGTATGGCAGGCCCAGTTCCAGACCCACTTTGCGTACTTCGTCTTTAAACAGTTCACGCAGCGGCTCTACTAAACCCAGCTTCATGTGCGCCGGTAAACCACCGACGTTATGGTGCGATTTAATGACATGGGCTTTACCGGTGGCAGAGCCAGCCGATTCAATCACATCAGGGTAAATGGTGCCCTGCGCCAGCCACTTGGCATTTTCCAGCTTCTGCGACTCTTCATCGAACACTTCAACAAACACACGGCCGATAATTTTACGCTTAGCTTCTGGTTCATTTTCACCGGCTAAGGCATCAAGGAAACGCTGCTCGGCATCAATTTTAATTATGTTCAGGCCAAAATGGTCACCAAACATATCCATTACCTGTTTGCCTTCGTTTAACCGCAGCAAGCCGTTATCCACAAAAACACAGGTTAAATTGCTACCTATCGCCCGGTGCAAAAGCATGGCGGTTACTGAACTGTCTACCCCGCCTGATAAACCCAGAATGACCCGATCAGTACCAATTTGCTGCTTTAAACGGGCAACTGCATCTTCAATAATGGTCGCTGGGGTCCACAGTTTGTCGCAACCACAAATATTGACCACGAACTGCTCAAGCATCCGCAGGCCCTGGCGGGTGTGGGTAACTTCGGGGTGGAATTGCACACCATAAAACTGGCGTGCCTCATCGACCATACCGGCATGCGGGCAAGTGGTGGTCTGAGCGCAGGTAACAAAACCCTCAGGTACACTGATCACTTTGTCACCATGGCTCATCCAGACATCCAGCAAGGCATTGCCATTGCCGCCAATATGATCTTCAATTTTGGCAAAAAAGTCATTAGCAGCAATCACTTCAACCTGAGCATAACCAAACTCACGTAAATCAGAACCCTGCACCTTACCGCCCAGCTGCTCGGCCATGGTTTGCATACCGTAGCAAATGCCCAGCACCGGTACGCCGGCATTAAACACATACTCTGGCGCCCTTGGTGAGCCGGCTTCGGTAACACTTTCCGGGCCGCCTGATAAAATAATACCGGTAGGGTTAAATTCGCGAATTTGCTCGTCGCTGACATCCCAGGCCCACAACTCACAATACACGCCAATTTCGCGCACACGACGAGCAATAAGCTGGGTATACTGCGAACCAAAATCCAAGATTAAAATACGATGGTGGTGAATGTTCTTGCTCATAACAACCTTTGAAAAATAAGACGGCGGGCCAGGCCCGCCGTGAAAACCGACTGTTGTTAGCCTAAACGGTAGTTAGGCGCTTCCTTGGTAATTTGCACGTCATGTACGTGCGATTCACCCATACCGGCGGCGGTAACCTTAACAAATTCAGGCTTGGTGCGCAGCGTCAGCATATCCGGGCTACCGGTCAAACCCATCGCCGAGCGCAGGCCACCCATTTGCTGGTGAATAATATTTTCAATCGGGCCTTTATATGCCACCCGGCCTTCAATACCTTCTGGTACCAGCTTTTCGGCATTATTACTGCCCTGGAAATAGCGATCTGACGAGCCATTACGCTGCGCCATTGCTCCTAAGGAGCCCATACCACGGTACGACTTATAATAACGGCCCTGATACAGTTCAACCTCGCCCGGCGCTTCTTCAGTACCGGCAAACATTGAACCAACCATCACGCAGTGAGCGCCTGCCACTAAGGCTTTGGCGACATCACCGGAGAAGCGGATACCGCCATCGGCAATAATACAAACGTCAGTACCCTTGATGCCTTCAACCGCGTCAGAAATAGCGGTAATTTGCGGCACTCCACAACCGGTTACAATGCGGGTAGTACAAATAGAGCCTGGACCAATACCCACTTTAACGGCATTGGCACCGGCGTCGGCCAGTGCTTTGGCACCTTCAGCAGTTGCCACATTACCGGCGACAATTTGTAAATCGGGGTACTGGGCACGGGTTTGTTTCACCCGCTCAATCACCCCTTGCGAGTGACCATGTGAAGTGTCGATTAATAGAATATCGACGCCGGCTTCTACCAGCGCAGCAATTCGCTCGTCTGTGCCCGGGCCGACGCCTACTGCCGCGCCAACGCGCAGCCGGCCTAATTCATCCTTACAGGCATTGGGTTTACTGGCCGCTTTATAGTAGTCGCGAACGGTAATCAGACCTTTTAATTTAAAGTTGTCATCTACCACCAGCACTTTTTCAATCCGATGCTCGTGCATCAGTTTAAAGGCTTGTTCACGCGGGGCGTTTTCGTTAACCGTAACCAGCCGCTCACGCGGTGTCATCACAGAGGTGACACTGGCTTGTAAATCGGCTTCAAAGCTCATATCCCGGCCGGTAACAATACCCACCAGGTTTTGTTCTTTATCCAGTACCGGAAAGCCTGAGAAACCATGCTGCTGGGCTAATGCCTGTACTTCACGTACCGTCATATCAGCCAGGGCTGTTACCGGATCAGAGACCACACCGCTTTCATATTTTTTCACCTTGCGGACATTAGCGGCCTGCTCTTCAATGGTCATATTCTTGTGAATAAAACCCAGACCACCTTCCTGCGCCAGCGCAATGGCTAAACGGGCTTCGGTTACCGTGTCCATAGAGGCCGATACCATAGGAATATTCAGCGTGATGCTTTTGGTCAGTTGAGTGCGTAAATCCGCAGTGTGGGGTAGTACGGTAGAGTGCGCCGGAACCAATAACACGTCGTCAAAGGTAAGGGCTTCTTTCTTGATCCTGAGCATTGCAACAATCTCGCTGTGAAGGATGAAAAGATAGGGAATGTTGCGGCGCAATTTTAAAGGATTTGTGGCGATAGAACAATCGGTTTTTTCTTTTTGTGTTAAGGCGCCGCCTTGACGTAAACTAGCATTAAAGCAGTTTATCCTGGGTGACTCATGCAAAACCCCGATATATATACCGTTTCCCGCTTAAACAGCGAAGTCAGGCTGATTCTGGAGCTGCAGTTTCAGCGATTGTGGCTGGTGGGCGAAGTGTCTAATTTTGTGCAGGCAGCATCGGGCCACTGGTATTTTTCATTAAAAGATCAGGCAGCGCAGGTTAAAGTGGCCATGTTTAAGCAAGCTAACCGCAATGCTACGGTAAAACCGCAAAACGGCCAGCAGGTATTAATTCGGGCCCGCATTAGCGTGTACGAGCCCCGCGGTGAGTATCAGTTACTGGCAGAAATGATCGAGCCGGCCGGCGATGGCTTGCTTAAGCAACAATACGAGCAACTTAAAAACCGGCTGCAGGCTGAAGGCTTGTTTGATGAAGCGCGCAAACAGCCGCTACCGGCCCATATTAACCGGGTTGGCGTGATTACCTCGCCCACCGGTGCCGCTATACGCGATATTCTCAGTGTACTGCAGCGCCGCGCGCCGGGTATTGAAGTGATTATTTACCCTTGCTTAGTGCAGGGCGAACAGGCTTCCAGGCAATTACTGCAAATGCTGAGTACGGCCATCCGGCGTAACGAAGTGGATGTACTTATTATTGGCCGTGGCGGCGGTTCGCTGGAAGATTTATGGTGTTTTAACGACGAACAGCTGGCCCGCGCCGTCGCTGACTGCCCTATTCCGATAGTCAGTGCCGTGGGTCATGAAATCGATTTCGCGCTGACTGACTTTGTTGCCGATGTCCGCGCACCGACGCCGTCTGCTGCAGCCGAGCTGGTATCGCCCGATCAAAGCCATTTACTGGAGCGACTACGCCGCTTACAAAGCGCGCTGGTGCAGGCACAGCGCAACCAGTTAAGCCGGCTAAAACCGGATTTAAAACAGCTGGAGCAACGCTTACTGGCACTGCACCCGAAAAGGCGCTTACAACAACAGCAACAACGCTTAGACGAGCTGCAACTGCGCTTAAACCGCATCATTACCCAACAGCTTGCTAACGCTAAACGCCAGCAACAGTATTTGCAGCAAAGCTTGCAGCACCTATCGCCAGCTAAAGCCATTAAGCAACAAAACGAACAACTGCAGCAGCTACAACAACGGCTGCAACGCGGAATCAGCCAGCAACTAAAACAGCAACAACAAACCCTCGGCCGTTTAAGCAACCAGTTAAACACAGTAAGCCCGCTGGCCACCCTGGCGCGCGGCTACAGCATCAGCTTTAACGCCGAACAGCAGGTGCTTACCAGCAGCAAGCAGTTAAAAGCGGGTGATACTGTTACTACCCAGCTGGCAGATGGAAGTTTTAGTGCAGTGGTGAGTGGGGTTTCTGAGGGAAAGTAAATGCTTTGAAGAGTGACACTTCAAATTAATTTCTATCTGACCCAAAATGTTCCAACCTATCTTGCTTGAGATAGCAGTCAGCAGGGTTCAATCTGACTTTGGCACCAGCACTTTTAAACCATGATCTGAGTTTAAAAATAGCTCAATACCTTGTTCAAGTTTCTCCAGCACCTCGTAATGTTGCTCCATTACCGTTGGCGGCACACAAGCACTGGTCATATGTAAACCGTCAGCTTGTGGTACGGAAAACATCGAAACTGCTGATTGATCTTTCGTTATCGTAAAAATATGGTTGCTAATGCTATCGCCAAGCCTGGTTTTGCGTTGAATAAAGAATGTTTTATAACTGTAGTTTGCATCTTCTGGATGGGCGACCACCACTACATCAGTATCGCTTAGCTGATCCATTTCGATATAGGTCTGCAGCTCATCAGTTTCCGCGTCAGAAAAAAGCACTGAACTAAACGGTGTATTGCTGCCATCGGTGGAAGAGGTTTTCCGGTAGTCGTTATCTGCAATCTGGGAGTAACTTGTCGGAATAAACCAGTTGCAGCCCAGGTAATTGTGGCTGGCGGCCTCACTAATGCAGGCCATTAATAAGAGCAGTGTATATAAACACCTAATCAAGGCACCAAAACCTGCATACCATGTTCACTTTTCAAAAATTCCGAGAAACCATGTTCTATTTGCTGAAGCACATTGTAATGTTGCTCAACCTGCGAAAACTCGGCGCATCCACTAGTCATGGCAAGTGCATCCGCTTTGCTAAGACCTAACAACGCAAGCATTTTGTCGTCTTTAATAATTCTTAGCTGTGCCACTATAAATGGTGTACCAAAACTTTCCTTCCGGATATACGATGATAAATATTTAAATCTATCTCCTGGCTGTGCAGTATGTGCCACAAGCAGCACCTCGCTATCAGCATCGCTATTTAGCTGAAGGTAATGATTAACATCAGTTCCTGAGTCATGAGTGAACATAATCGAAGCCGGTGTCCAGTTTTCTAAATCGTCTTCGTCAACGCTATTGCTGTACTCGAACTCAGCTTTTTGATTAAAGCCAGCTGGAATACTCCACTCACAATCCATGTAATTCTGGCTTTTAGCCTGACAGGCTGCAGCGCAAACCAATAAACTTAATAAACCAATACTTTTAATCAGATTCATGGGTTTATCACTCGATGATTATTTTTGTCCGAATAATGTAAAGCTTCAATCCTAACTTCTAAGCCAAGAGTCCACCATACGGTGATATCAATTGGCATACCGCTGGCAACCGTTGTAGGCCCCAGAATTTTCGCCACCAGCCCCAAGGCGCCTTTTGGAGTGCCAGCTATAATCATTGGCGTGTCTGACTTAAGAAAATCTGCTTGCAGCAAATGAATGGCAATTTTTCGTAAATGAAAAATCTCATTATTTATAGCCTCACGGAGCTGCCCATCAGTATATCTGGCGACATTGATCCCCTGACCAAGCATCATAACTCGGAATTCCTGCATTGATATATTGCTGAGTCTTTTAATTTCATCAACCGTTGCATTCCGCATCCGCGCTGCTAAAACCCGATCAATAGTCACACTCTTGTCTTTTACAGAAGCGCCAGCTATCGCCTGCTTTTTTCGTAATTCTTTACTGGTACTGGGGAACAGCGTTGCACCGCCAATAAGTAGTTGAATAGTTGCCATAGTCAGTCCCTTGTCACAAAATAAAACCAAAGTTTACACCCAGTATATTATTTTGCAACAATTGACGGAGCTGTGCTGCGTTTGTTGGCAGAGTTACAGATGCGTTTTAAACCAGCAAACAGCTAAAAGCCGCAGATAAGGTCGCCATTAAACTGGCAGAGGGTGGCTTTGATGCTGAGGTAACAAAGTTGTCGGGGGTTTAGCTGGTTATAAATTTGTTTTTTGAGGTTTCCTTTAGGATAAATCGCACGATTTAATCACTTTGTCCGCTTTGTGTTATTGGCTATACTTGTGCTGTATTTTCAAATATCCGGCAAAATATTGTTACTATGCAAGCATTACCCTGCTTCACACACTGCTCTGGCTAAACTTAATGAGAAGTTTTGCGAGGAGGCCTTCCTGCCGGGTGCGGCCCGTGCTGCGGACCTTCAGCCTTAACCGTTTCGCCATGGAATCAGCCAATAAACTTGTTTTCGCTGGGGCTTGCAGCATGATAGTGATAGCCCCTGATCTTATCTTCATGCCCTCTGCAGTCATCAAGTAACTCCGATTCTTTTCCATCAGCACTTTTTAATGCATAGATACCATATCCATCAGAGGCGTAACCTACTAATGCAGAGTGCCCGTCGTCGCCGACAATTTTGTCAGTACAGCCAGTGGTGGCGTGATAGTGATAGCCTTGATGAACGTTAGTGTGGCCACCACAATCATCGAATGCAGCTATTGTATACGCACCTAAAATTGCATCAACAGGGGCTGCCATTGAAAGTTCGGTACCATCTAACGCGATACCGACAGAATGCAGACGGCCGGGACGGGAGGCGGGAATGGGTGTTGTTGGAATAAGAAAACTTCGGGAGAAATCGTCATCAAGGTAAGACAGCTCACACTCAATGCAATTTTGCATATACTCTGCTTCAACATCTGGCTTTGCTGCTCCTAAGCAAGCCTCTTTAGTCGCGGTATAGCGCACTTCTTTGGTAGCTGCTTCATACACCAGCCACTTATCGTCACTATAGTAGTGTCCTAATTTAAGAATGAATTCTCCGGTTAGGTCTACCAGCTCGCCAGTACCATCTTTACTAAACCATGCTCCGCTTGTCTCTGCGCCATCATCGAGTGTTCTTGGGCAAAAAGGGCCAGGTGTTCGTCCTGCAGGAGCACCATTTGTCACAAGCTGATAGCAGGTTGTTTTAGTGCCTTCGGCAGTAACACAGTCAACTATTTTTGGTTGTCGAGTAAATGCGTCTTTAGCAAACATAGCGAGATCTATGCCTTGCACTTGCGCTTCTGCGGTCTGAACTTTGTCATGCGCATCAACCAACCCGGCTATTATCAACGTGCTGAACAAACAGGTGCCGGTTAACAATCTACGATTCAATATACTCACCAAAACCTCCTTTCACGTTGTTTAAAGGGCTTTAACATCACCACTGGGTATTTTGGTGATGCTCGTTAACCTCTAACGTTGCCACTTACCTTTAAATTCTTCTAACAACAGATAGTTAATCGGTACTAAAATCAGCGTGATAAAGGTCGCGAATAAAATACCAAAGCCCAGCGACACCGCCATCGGAATTAAAAACTGCGCTTGGGTCGACTTTTCAAACAACAATGGCATCAAGCCGATAAATGTGGTTAAGCTGGTCAGCATTACCGGTCTGAACCTTGATGCACCTGCGGTCAAAATAGCGGTTGTTAATGCCATGCCTTGCTGGCGTTTTTTATTAATGTAGTCGACTAACACCAGGGAGTCATTGACCACAATACCTACTAAAGCCAGCAATCCCAGTAAACTAAAAATGGTTAAATCCATTCCCATTATCCAATGGCCGACTATGGCACCTATAGCCCCAAAAGGGATGACGCTCATGACTACTAAAGGCTGCGTATACGACTTAAAGGGAATCGCGAGTAATACATAAATAACAAAAAGAACAATAATTAAGCCTGTGCCTAATGAGCCAAAAGAGTCCCGCTGCTCTTCCGCTTCGCCTTCAAGAGCATAGCTTACCCCCGGGTATTGCAACACCAAGTCTGCCATATACGAATTTAAATCGTCTTGTAACACGGTCATATTGGTGTTGTTTTTATCCACATCGGCCGTCACGCTGATGGTTCGGTATCTATCGATTCGTCGAATACTCGAAGGACTCTGGCTTGGCGTTAGTGTCGCGATACTCGATAGCGGAACGGTTGCGCCATCGCCAACATCAATCAGCATATTGGTCAGGCTTGAAAGCGACTGGCGCTCTGTTAACGGTAGCCTTAACATGACTTTGACATCGTCACGGCCACGTTGAATACGCTGTACTTGAGAGCCAAAAAAGGCGTTTCTGATTTGCCCTGAAACGTTGGCCCGGGTTAAACCCAGCGCCTCACCCTGTTTGTTTAACTCAATTTGCAGCTCTTGTTTACCGTCTGAAAGGCTATCAGCAATGTCATAAACCGTTGGATAGGTGTTCAATCGCGCAATCACTTTATTGGCCACTTCCTCAAGTACAATGACATCGTTAGCACTTAAGCGCACATCGATAGGGTCGGATGAACGCCCTAACTCGGCGCGGTAACTAATCGATTCTGCACCGGGAATATCGCCAATTAACTTGCGCCATTCGTTGAGTAACTGCCCGGATGTGATGCTGGAACTGCGCGATTCTGGTGGGGTAATTTCAAACCTGACACTTCCTTCGTTTGTGGTGCCACCTCTACCGCCTGTGGTCGCCAGGATATCAAGCACGATGCTGTCGTTGGTATCTGCATCGGTGTATTTTTCTTGCAACTGCTTTGCACTGTCTGCCATTTTTACAATGTATTTGTTGGTAATATCAAATGCCGTACCAGAGGGCATTGTCAAACTTACTCGTATGGTTTCACTTGGAATTCGCGGAAAAAAAACAAATCGGGTCCATCCACTCATAATCAGGACTAAAATAATCGCAAAGACACTGACAAACAGCGAAAGCGTGGTCCATTTGTACTTCACGCATTTTACTAACGCCGGCTGATAAGAGGTTAATATTGCCCGCTCAAAACCATCGGCGAACTTTTGCTGATAATGGTCAAATTTACTCTGCTTCGTTTTTTGGGTACGCAGTTTCAGGTGCTTCAAATGAGAGGGTAGAATAAACTTTGACTCAATCAGCGACAGCAATAGCACCGGAATCACGACAAACGGGATCTGCGCAAAAATATCGCCGCGCTGCCCTTCAATAAACGCCAATGGTAAAAATGCGGCAACGGTCGTTAACACGCCGAAGGTGACAGGAGTTGCGACTTCCAGGGTACCTTCAATCGCTGCTTGCTCTCCCGATTTTGCCTTGCCCATATGCGTATAAATGTTTTCACCGGTGACAATGGCATCATCAACCACAATGCCTAACACCAGAATAAAGCCAAATAAACTCATAATATTCAGCGTAATGCCAAAAAATGGCATGATAATAAAGGCGCCCATAAAGGATACCGGGATACCAATAAACACCCAGAAAGCAATGGATGGGCGCAAAAACAAGGTAAGCAGAATAAGCACCAAAATGCCGCCCTGCAGCGCGTTGCTGGTTAGCGTTGAAATCCGGTTTTTTACAATTAACGAATCATCGTCCCAATAGCTCAGGGTAAAGCCCTGCGGCAATGCGCTTTGGTGCTCATCGACGTACTTTTTCACTTTATCGGCCACTTCAATTGCGCTTTGCTGGCCAATTCTGTACACCTCAATAAAGGCACCTTGCTGACCATTAAAGCGGGTACGCACCGGGGTTTCTTCAAAACCATCCTGAATGTCGGCGATGTCGCCTAAGCGAATGATAGAGCCATCGCTGTTGGTTTTAATGGCGATATTGGCAAATTCATCTGCACGATAAGCCTGGCCTTTCGATCGCAGTAACACATCGCCACTGTCGGTTTTTAAATTGCCTGCTGAGATATCAACACTGGAGTTATCGATGATGTTGGAGACCTGGCTAATGCTTAACTCAAGCTCTCTTATTTTATCTAAGCTCAGTTCAATGGCAATTTCGTAATCACGGATGCCGTCTAATTCAACTTGCGTTACGCCCTCAAGCGCCAGTAGTTCATCGCGCACCTTTTCAGCGTATTCACGAACTTCTTTTTCGCCATAGGGCGCGGTAACCGCTACGGTGATGACATCGCGCTTGCGGTCGGCTAATGCCACCACCGGGTTTTCTGCTTCTGCGGGAAAGGTATTTATCGCATCAACCCGACTTTTAATATCGGCAAGCAGATCACGTCGATCATAGGCGCTATCAAGCTCAAAACTGACACTGCCACGACCTTCAGATGACTGGCTAACAATTTTTGCTATGCCCTCAAGGTCTTGTACCGCCTCCTCAATACGGATGGTAATACCTTGTTCGATATCTTCCGGGGTTGCGCCATCCAGCGTCACACTAACGTTGACGATATCAATTTCAAAAGAGGGGAATACCTCTAACGGAATACGATTAGATAAGCTATATAAGCCCGCAGCAATAATGGTGATCATCAGTAAATTTGCGGCAACAGAGTTTTTTGCAAACCAGGCAATCATTTACTTCTCCTGCTTTGTTGAATTTGCCGGGCCAGGTCCTTTGTCAGCTGCAAGGGGCCGCTTTTCAGGTACCCGTGCAGGTTTAGCGCTTTCATTGCCAGCAACCCGCACTGCGGTGCCAGAACTCACTTGCCCTAAAGGCGTTATTACCAATAATTGTCCCGCTTCCAGCCCTGATTTTATCAGCGCATACTGGTCATTTTGCCAGGCTATTTTCACGTCCTTACGCAATAGCACACCATCCTGCTCTATATACACATAACTGCCCTGATAAATTGCCGTGACCGGCACACTTAAGGCATCTTCAATTGTTTTGCCTTCAATTTGTGCACTGACATACTCGCCAATTTTTATGCTAAAACCGCGTTCTAAATTTTGTTCAAACGGATTGTTGATTTGTGCCACCACATACAACTGGCGGGACACCGAATTAATTTCGCTTTCTGTGCGCACCACTTTACCGGTCCAGCTTTGCTTGCCGATTAAATCAGAGGTAAATGTCACATTAATCGCCTTAGCCGTAGACGAGTTGTCAATATTGGTCTCGGGTAACTCAACGAAGGCTAAGTCGCTATTATTAATAGCTAACCTGACTTCCAGATAATCGGTTGCGTATATTTCAGCTAGCACAGTGTTGCTAGATACCACGGTTCCTAAATCAACATCCTGGCTTATCACTCGACCACTATATGGCGCAATTATTTTGGTCCGTGACAGCGCGAGTTGCGCTATTTTAAGCTGGGCCTGCGCCGAAATTAAATTGGCGTTGGCACTTTCTTGCTGAGGTATGCGTAGCACTAAATCGCTTGCTTGTTGCTCATTTCCTAAGCGCTTCCAGTCCAGAGCAGCCTGTTCAACACGCGCCAGCTCTTCAGTTAAATTTTGTTGTGCGGTAATTAAATTGGCTTTGGCAATATTCACTTCAGCGAGGTAATCGCTGTCGTCAATGGCGACCAGTAAATCACCTTTAGTGAAAAAACCACCATCGCGAAAAGCCTCATCTACAAACAGTACCTGGCCGGAAACCTGCGACATTAATGCACTTGCTGTGCGAGGTTTAACCACACCGTAGCTATCGAGTTTTATGCGAAATGGCTGACGTTTAAGCGGTAATATTTCAACCGTTAAGGCGGCAGCGCCATTTGGCATAGCGCGCTCAGTACTCGGTGGGTTTGTATAAATGAGCGCTACAGCGATAACAGTAATGCCGCATACCAGCAGAGGTAAAATGACTTTTTTAGATAGTTTCATCGGTTACAGTTCTTCAGTGTTTGTACTTATATTCGCGCCTGCACCTAATGCAACGTGAAGGTCAATACGATTGATAATAAGATCGGTGGTGATATCAATAAGGTTGTTTTGCGCGGTTAGCAAACGCGCTTGAGCGTCGAGTACCGTGGTATAAGAAACCAGCCCGGCTTGATATTGCTCAAACGACAACTGATTAGCTATCTCAGCATTTTCTTTGGCGGTATTGGTGGCATCAAAACGGGCCAGCAGGGTGTGTTCGAGTGATATAGCATTTTCGACATCCCGTAGCGTGTTAAACACCGAGTCCAGATAGTCCGCTTCGAGTGCTTGCAGACGAAGGAATTCAATTTTCTCAAGCGCTTTTAATCTGCCTGCATTGAAAACAGGTGCCGTGATGTTTGTTAACAGTGACCAGGCGCTTGCGTTAGAAAATAGCGTTGAAAGACTGCCCGAAGAATTTCCTATACCCGCGCTTATACTCAGCGCGGGGAATCGCGCTTTATGGGCCATAGCCAGCGCCGCGTCTTGAGCAAGTAGCGCCAACCAATCGGCTTGCAACGCGGGTTTGCGTGTGACAACTTGTGACGGAATACCCAAACCCAATTGCGCCTGGGGCAATTGTATTTCCGCTTTCAAGGCAATGTTACCGCTGGGATAGCGGCCTAAAAGGCGCTCTAATACCCGCTTGTTTTCAAGCAACGTTTGCTGATTGCTGGCCAACGTTGAAATATCACTATTTAACTCGTTGCGTGCCAGATATACGTCGAGTGACTCATTTAAACCTGCGCGATAACCGCGCTCGATAATATCGAGATTTTCACCAGAGTTTTTAACTTGCTGCTCAGCTAATGCCACCCGTTGTTCGGCTCTTGACGCGTTCGCATAGGCAATCAGGACATTTCCGGCCAACTGCAGTTTTGCTTCCTCTAAACTTGCCTGGGCACTTAAATAGGTAAGCTTTGCCTGACGTTCGGCGTCTGATAGTGCGCCCCAAACATCGATTTCATAGCTTAAATTAGCACCCAGAGAAAAGAGCGTATTGATACCGCTACTCTCCCCGCCGCTGTTACTGCGACCCGCACTAAACGTTGTGTTTAACGATGGCCAAAAATCACTTTTTGCGATAATCAACTGTTGCTCAGCCAGATAGGTGGTATAGCTTTCACTACGGATATTTTGATTTTTTTGCATTGCCTCACTAACAATTTGTTCGATATAGGTCGACCCGGGATTATGAGTAAAGGTGTTAAGCCATGCCTCATCTACTGAAAAGTGTTTAGAAGGGGTCGTGAAATTAACAGGTAAGTCAGGTATCTCTTTCTGAGGGCTCAGCGTTGTCGACACACAACTTTGCATAAGCACTGCGATAATACTGATTAACAGTATTTTTAAATAAAAAAAGCGGGTTACAGCAGGAGAATTCATGTCGATTTCAGTATTGATACGTGAAGCTGTTGACGTTGATATTTACAGTTTACCTGCCACGTTTCTATTGACTATTGCTTTTACACAACCTTTACGCACTTTAAAAAGTAGATGCCTTAACAATACGCTTTATTTGTCAGGGTATATTGTTACCATGGCTACTTATTTCTAAAACACACTGTTGCCAATAGTGCCAGTCAGGATAGTTATGTCACATAACACTATTGCCCTGAACAAACAGCGCCAGCCATTGGACCATCTGGAATCGGTCTGGCTGTTTGGTTATGGCTCATTGATTTACAAAGCTGATTTCCCTTACCTGCAACGCAAACCAGCCTGTATTTATAACTGGCAGCGCCGTTTCTGGCAGGGCTCGCATGATCATCGCGGCACGCCGCAAGCCCCTGGCCGGGTACTAACGCTGATAGAAGCACCAGGCGAGCGCTGTGCCGGTATGGCGTATCAGGTAACGCCTGATACCTTTGAGCATTTAGACCACCGCGAGAAAAACGGTTATTTGCGGGTATTTACTGACTTGCACTGGCTGGATGCGCCTGACCAGAGTGACGCTAATACCTCAGGCTTAGTGTATTTAGCCAGCGCCGATAACGAGGCCTATCTTGGCCCGGCCAGTGACGAGGCGATTGCCACCCATATCGCCCGAAGTGCAGGCCCCAGCGGCCCCAATAGTGAATACTTATTGAAACTAGCGCAGGCCCTGCGTGATATGAACGAGCACGATGCGCATGTGTTTGCGATTGAGCGGGAGCTGTTAAAACTTACTCCAGAGTGCTAACCCAGGGCTCATGTAACTTGCCATAGTGAATCGTCGACCGTAGAGGCTCGCTTTCCATATCACCATTATTATCTGGCAATGCTTGCGTTAAATACTTCGGTACATAAAGCGATTCTACCGCCAGCTTGTTCACGATAATTTCCGTGGGGTTAAGCTGTTTCGCATCAGTGCACCGGCTATAACCTGCTTGTATTAGGGCCGGCACAATAAGCAGCCTGCTGTCCGCTGTGGTTGGGCGGCTGGCCAACGCTGTTTGCAATAACTGAGGCTTGGCTGCCGCGTCAATAACATACAGCCGGGTAGCCCGTTCATTTGCTGTTTGCAGTAACTCTACCGCTCGTTGCTGCTGTTCAAGTTGCTTGTCGGCTTTAAGCTCAGGGTTTTCCTGGTGCATTAACGCGTAATATTGCTCTGCTTTAGTCTGGTAATCAGCGTAGCTTTGACCATTAAATTCCAGCAGCACCCATGCCTGTTGCTGCTGCCGCCGGTAACGGTCTTGCTGACATGGCGCAAACTGAAAACTGGCAAAGTGAGTATCGTTAAGAGAAATAGTCCGGTTAGTATGCCGGTATTGATATTGCCATTCATCACTAATCGGCTCAGGATTTGGCGTGGTCCATTTCAGGCTGATACGTCTACCGGAATTTTCGCCGGCAAAACCATATTGGTAAGGCAAGCGTAATTCCCGCTCGGATAAAACCAGCTCAGCCTTGGTAGCGCTGCGATTAATTAACACTTTGCCAAGTGTCACGCCATTAACCAACACCACCACAGCAACGGCGAACCATAACAATTTTTGTGAGATTGGGTTAGCCATGTTGCCCTGCCTTGCTCTGCTGAGTAGCGCGAAAACGGTTAAACATAGTTAGGGCTAAAATCGCTGTCAGGCCGATTAATAAGAAAAATACGTATTTGGGTAGCCAATCCCACCACCAGTCAAAAAACTTGGTATATAAAAACAAGGCAAAGAACACATTGCCGGTTAACATCAATTTGCTGGCATGAATACGCATACCATACAGCACCAACAGCGCGCTGCCAGCAAACCCGACTACCTGATAAGCGCTTTCAATTAAACCGGTTGACCAGGGTAAATAACTGGCGCTGCCCCAGTTGGCTAACACCAACACCGCAATAAAAAATACCACAGCGGACAACGTCTGATAAATAGTAACGAAGCCATCAAACCGCGGCTGTTTAAGCAACATTGGTACCAAAAAGAACATGGCACTGGCCAATAGAAAATGCTCGGGATGCTCGCCGGCGTTAACCCAATAACTGCCCATCCAGCTGCCAAACTGCGCGCCAATAAACAGTAAACTACAGAGTATTGCTGCCACCAGTAATAACCGGACATGCAGCAGATACGCCAGCACAAAACCATACAATGCAAAAACCGCGAAAGCGTTGGCCGAAGGCGTGATATTAAAAATACTGCCAAGCATAATAATATTCAGTACCCAGGCGGTAAAAGACACTAACGCAGCCAGTTTTGCATAATAGCCCGAGGCATCAAAGCGCCGTAGCCATACCGCCAGTGCCAGGGTTAATAATGGCGCAGCTATCAGCAACACGACCTGGTTAGGGGTCGAGAAGTAGCCCCAGTACTGAAAAAACAGAAAAAACAAACTGGCAGCAAGCGCGGTAGCGCCAAGAAAAGAGACAATTTGCATACCCAGCGACAAATGGCGGGCCTGGTCAGTTAAATCGATATTCAGCTCTTGTTGCAACTGCTGTAGCAAACCATGGTGATAGTCGCGAACTTTGGCGACTTGATCATCTGACAATGACAACACGCCTTGTTCGGCTAATAGTTGCTGCTCAGCACGAAATGCCAGTACCTGATCGGCTCTGGCCTGCGCCTGGGTTTTATTAAGGGGGGAAGTTGTGGTCACGCTTTTCGTTTCATCCATGCTGTCAGCGCCTGTTGCAACAGGGTACCTTAAAAATTAAAAAACCGGAATTGGCTAAGACAGACCAATTCCGGTTTTGTACTAACATCACCCTAACAGCTTAGCGTATTAGCGCTACTCTTTAACCACATCAATAAAGTACTGGCTTTCCCCTGCTACCGTTTGCCGGACCAGACCGTGTACGTCGGTCTCAAACCCCGGGAACTGGCCGTTAAAGGCACGGGTAAATTTAAGGTAGTTGATAATAGTGCCGTTGAAACGCTCGCCCGGCACCATTAGCGGAATACCCGGTGGGTAAGGAGTTACTAACATAGCAGTAACCCGGCCTGCTATATCGTCAATAGACACCCGCTCTATTTCGCGGTGGGCCATTTTGGCCCAGGCATCTGCCGGGGTCATGGCGGTTTCAATGGTCGAAAGGTACATCTCAGTGGTGACTTTGGCCACGTCAAACTGGCGATATATGTTATGAATTTGCTGACATAAATCGCGCAGGCCTACTTTTTCATAGCGTGGGTTTTTGGCTACAAATTCCGGCATAATGCGCCACATTGGCAGGTTCTGATCGTAGTCATCTTTAAACTGCTGCAGCTCAGTTACCATTGAGTTCCAGCGACCTTTGGTAATACCAATGGTAAACATAATAAAGAACGAATACAGGCCGGTTTTTTCAATAATAATACCGTGCTCGGCTAAATATTTGCTAACGATAGTGGCGGGTATGCCCTGCTCGTCAAACTGGCCCAGCATATTCAGGCCCGGGGTAATAATAGTGGCTTTAATCGGGTCGAGAATATTAAAGCCCGACTCTATTGGTCCAAAGCCGTGCCAGCTATCCGTAGCGTGCAGTACCCAGTTATCACGCTCACCTATGCCCTCTTCCGGCAAATGCTCGGGGCCCCAGACTTTAAACCACCAGTCATCATCGCCAAACTCGGCATCAACTTTGCGCATCGCCCGGCGAAAATCCATGGCTTCAAATAAACTTTCTTCCACAAGAGAAGTGCCACCTGGTGCTTCCATCATCGCGGCAGCAACATCGCAGCTGGCGATAATGGCGTACTGCGGGCTGGTAGAACTGTGCATTAAATACGACTCGTTAAAGCGATGGGTATCCAGGCTTCTGTTAGTGGCGTTTTGCACCAGAATTTGTGAGGCCTGCGATAAGCCGGCCAGTAATTTGTGGGTCGACTGGGTCGCGAATACCAGGGTTTCATCTGAGCGCGGCCGGTCTTTACCTATCGCATGCATATTTTTATAAAAATCATGGAAGCTGGCGTGCGGTAACCAGGCTTCATCAAAATGCAGGGTGTCGATGGTCGAGCCCAGTTCCTGCTTAATTTCTTCCACGTTATACAAAATACCGTCGTAGGTACTTTGGGTAATGGTTAAAATACGCGGCTTTTTATTCTTGGCATTGCGGGCAAACGGGTTAGCTTCAATTTTTTTAGCTATCGCTTCTGGTGAAAACTCACTCTTAGGAATGGGGCCAATAATGCCGTAATGGTTGCGGGTTGGCATTAAAAATACCGGAATAGCACCGGTCATAATAATCGAATGTAATATCGATTTATGGCAGTTGCGGTCTACCACCACGATATCGCCCGGCGCAACCACAGAGTGCCAAACCATTTTATTCGAGGTAGAGGTACCATTGGTCACAAAAAACAGATGGTCAGCATTAAAAATACGGGCGGCATTTTGTTCGCTTTGCGCTACCGGGCCGGTATGATCCAGCAACTGGCCTAATTCATCTACCGAATTACAGACATCGGCCCGTAACATGTTTTCGCCAAAAAACTGGTGAAACATCTGGCCAACCGGACTTTTTAAAAATGCTACACCGCCTGAGTGTCCTGGACAATGCCAGGAATAAGAGCCGTCGGAGGCGTAATCCATTAACGCATTAAAAAACGGCGGCGCTAAAGCATCTAAGTATTTTTGCGCTTCGCGGATAATATGCCGGGCAACAAATTCCGGCGTATCTTCGAACATATGAATAAAGCCGTGCAGCTCTCGCAGCACGTCATTAGGAATATGCCGGCTGGTGCGGGTTTCACCGTATAAGAATATCGGAATATCGGCGTTACGTTTTCGCACTTCTTTGACAAAAGCTCTGAGCTCAGTCAGCGCGGTAACAACATCAGCATCGCTGCCGCTGCCAAACTCTTCGTCATCTATTGATAAAATAAAGCACGACGCACGGCTGGCTTGCTGTGCAAAAGCCGTTAAATCAACATAGCTGGTATAACCGACCACCTCAAAACCATGGCTGCCGATGGCCTGGGCAAGATCACGAATGCCAGAGCCGGAAATATTTTCTGAACGGAAATCTTCATCAATAACGATAACCGGGAAACGAAACTTCATCAGTTAATCCTTGCTGTTAATCTTTTTTGGCGACTTTCTGACGCGCCTTCATTAAACGCTCACGCTTGTATTTTTGTAGCGCCGTCTCGGTATTTTTCTTGGTTGGGGTAAAGGGGTTCTCCCCTTCCCGGAACTCAACCCGCACCGGTGTGCCCATCATTTGCAGCGCCTTACGATAGTAATTCATTAAATAGCGCTTATAAGAGTCAGGCAGATCTTTAACCTGATTACCATGAATAACAATAATGGGTGGGTTATAACCACCGGCATGGGCATATTTCAGTTTAACCCGCCGGCCGTGCACCATAGGCGGCTGGTGATCTTCCTGGGCCATTTTCATAATGCGGGTTAAAAGCGAAGTGCTGACCCGTTTGGTGGCGGAGTCGAACGCTTCTTCAACCGATTCAAACAAGTTACCTACACCCGAGCCATGCAGCGCCGAGATAAAATGCAACCGGGCAAAGTCGATAAAGCCTAAGCGGCGATCCAGTTCGCGTTTTACTTCATCTTTAATGCTGTCGTTCAGGCCATCCCATTTATTAACGGCAATAACCAAAGAACGGCCGGCATTAAGCGCAAAACCGAGAATACTTAAATCCTGATCAGAGATCCCTTGCTGGGCGTCCAGTACCAGCAAGACCACATTGGCCTCTTCTATGGCCTGCAGCGTTTTAATAACCGAAAACTTTTCCACCATGTCGTCAATTTTGCCACGACGACGCACGCCGGCTGTATCGATTAACGTATAGTTGCGCTCGTTACGCTGCATCGGAATAAATACCGAGTCGCGCGTGGTGCCCGGCATATCAAACACCACTACCCGATCTTCGCCTAAAATACGGTTAGTCAGGGTTGATTTACCGACATTAGGCCGGCCAACAATGGCCAGCTTAATATGCTCACTGCGCAGCCGGGCCGCTTCAGCGTCAGCCTGTTCTTCGGTCAGCGTTTCCAGCGCCGGGCCAGCGTCGGCCTCTCCATCCCCCTCAATGCCTGATTTAATGCTATCAGCCAGAAAGGGTAATAACGCATGATTTAATAATGACGACACACCCCGCCCGTGCGCCGCGGCGATCGGGTACACTTCGCCAATGCCCAGACTGTAAAAATCGGCTACCGCAGTATCCGCGTCTAAACCATCGGTTTTGTTGGCGACCAGAAATACCGGTTTTTCCAGACGGCGAATATGATCGGCTATTGCACCGTCACCTACGGTAACGCCAGCCCGGGCGTCTACCATAAACAGCACTACATCTGCTTCGTCAATGGCTTTTAACGACTGCTCCGCCATTTCTACTTCAATGCCTTGCTCGTGGCCATCGATACCACCGGTATCTACCACAATAAACTCCAGCCCTTCGAAATTGACTGAACCATATTTACGATCCCGGGTTAACCCCGGGAAATCTGCAACCAGAGCGTCACGGGTGCGGGTTAAACGATTAAACAACGTGGATTTGCCAACATTGGCGCGCCCCACCAGGGCCACTACAGGTAACATTCAGTCAACCTCAGAAATAAGAAAACAGGCCCATTCAGGCCTGTTCCTTCAGTTATATGCCTAGAGTGCCCGTTAAGGCACTTGTAATAAGACTAGCTCACCATTGCGGCTTGTCACTAATATATAGTCTTCGTTTGCTACCGGCTGGTTGTAAAAACCTGAGCCATCCATGCTTTGCCGGGCAACAAAATCACCGGTTTCTCGGTTTAGCCAATGCAGATTACCTTTATTGTCACCCACCACCAGATAATTTTTATAAACGGTTGGTCCGGTTAAAAAATGCCGCTGCAAGCCCTGCTGGCCCCATATTTCACTGCCATTTCGTCGATCGACAGCATAAATACCGCCGGTAGAATCTACCAGGTATAACGTAGTGCCTTCGACAGTCATATTACGAAAGCTGGCATAATCGCGCTTCCATAACTGACGCCCACTACGCAACTCCATTGCCACTAACTCACCGTTAAAGGCAATAGTGTATAAGGTACCAGCGATCACAATGGGTTTAGCGTCGACATCAACCAGTCGTGATAAATCAGTACTGCCTTGTGGTGTGGCAATTGCTTCTTCCCACGCCTGATAACCCCGTTCAGCAATCAACACGCCAACCCGGCCGGTGCCACTACCGTATAATACGCCACCGGCTTCAATAACAGGCTCGCTCAGGCCACGGATGGTCAGCGCAGGCTGCTCGTCTTCGAATATCCAGCGCTGCTCACCCGTTGCCGGGTCAAGTGCTATCAGATTACCCGCAGTAGTAGCCACTACCACCAAACCCTCTGCAGCAGCCGGGCTGACCAGCACTTCACCTTTTACCGGCACCCGCCATAACAACTGGCCGTCTTGGGCATTTAACGCAAATACTTCACCGTCTTCGGTACCGAGGTACAATTTATTGTCATAAAAAGTAACGCCACCGGCTATCCGGGCGCTATCACTGCTGAAGCGAGAAAACAATGAGCTTGTACCTTCATTGCGTAAATCGAAGCTCCATAAGGTGCGACCATTGTTCAGGCCTTTCGCTACCACGATGCCGTCACGACTGGCAGCATATACGGTATCGTTTACGATAACTGGCTTTAGCCCCGATTCGTAATGACCGATGCCTTTACCCACTTTACTCTGCCAGACTTTTTGCGGTTTAATAGTGTTTTGCACTTCTGGCAGCACCAGCTTTTCTTTACTGGAACAGGCACTTAACGTCAGGGCCACTACCGCAACCACTGTTATTTTTCCGAATAATTTCACGCCTACCCCTTGTTAACTGGCTGTAATATGTGCCAATTCATCCAGTTTTACCTGCAATAATGGCCGGCTTTGCTCACTGCTGGCCAGCGCCTGCTGATACGCTGCTTTTGCCTGAGCTAATTCGCCGGTTAACTGCAGTACGTCACCTTTTAATTCTGCCTGCTGGCCCTCAAAGCTTGCTGGTACTGGCAGTGCTAACGTGGTCAAGGCGTCAGCATAGTTACCCTGCTCGCGCTGCACCCGGGCCAGCCGCAATTGGGCAATTGCCTGTACCGGGGTATCTTTAGCGTTATTCATTACCCAGCTTAAGTGCTCGGCCGCGGTAGCCAACTGCTGGTTATCAATCGCTTCGCGCGCCGCCAGTAATGCAGCAAATACCGCATAGCTGGTATCACCCTGCGCATCAATAAACCCTTTCGCGCTGGCCAGCCAATCACTGCCTTCGCTTTGCTGCTGTTCCAGTAACTGACTGTACTGAGCGGATACCTGCTCGGCCTGCTCACGCTGTTCAGCCTGAAAATAGCGCCAGCCATACAGTCCGGCCAAACCAATTACCACGCCGCCCAGAATGGCTTTGCCGTAATCGTTCCAAAAGCGCTTAATGGCTTCAACCTGTTGTTCTTCGCTACTGTAAATTTCCAATTTTACTACTCCGTAATATCCTGTCTAATCTGTTTAGCCGCTTCCAGGCCTTAGAATTATTGGCCTGCAAGTGATTGTCCAATCTGTTTATTTTAATTTAAACCGCTGCTGCCAGTAACTGAGGTAACTCTGTCAGCGCCAACATTTGTTGCGGCTTGTCCTGGCGCAGCCATTTTAAGGTTATTTCGCCGCGGGCCAGCTCATCCTCACCTAAAATCAGCGCCAGTTCGGCACCCGACTTATCTGCTCGTTTCATTTGCTTTTTCAGGTTGCCGCCACCGCAGTGCAAGATAACACGTTTTGGCGCCAGCTCGCTACGCAGCTGTTCGGCAATACCAATGGCCGCAAGTTCCGCAGCTTCGCCCATTGGCATAATATAAATATCTGCGGTTGTCTCTGGCAGGCTAACCAGTTGCAACGTTTGTAACAATAGCACCAGCCGCTCCATGCCCAGCGCAAAGCCCACTGCAGGTGTCGCTTTGCCACCCAGTTGCTCTACCAGGCCATCGTAACGCCCGCCGGCACATACCGTACCTTGCGCACCAAGCTCAGTGGTTACCCACTCAAATACCGTTTTATTGTAATAATCGAGCCCACGCACCAGAGTTGGATTGATGGTATAAGCAATACCGGCCGCATCGAGCCGGCGTTTTAACTGACTGAAGTGCTCTGTAGAATCGGCATCTAAATAATCGGCTAGCTGCGGGGCGCCAGCGATCACCTCAGTCAGCGCCGGGTTCTTAGTATCGAGTACCCGTAACGGATTGCTGTGCATGCGGCGCAGGCTATCTTCATCAAGTTGTGACTTATGCTGCTCCAGATAGGCTACTAAAGCATCACGGTATCTTGCTCTGGCTTCATTTGACCCTAACGAATTCAGTTGCAAAGTCACATAAGGTGCCAGCCCCAACTGCTGCCACAAGTTAGCGGTTAGCATAATAACTTCAGCATCAATATCGCTGCTGGCAATACCAAAGGCTTCAAGGCCAAACTGATGAAACTGCCGATAGCGGCCTTTTTGTGGACGTTCATGCCGGAACATGGGTCCCATATACCACAAACGCTGTTCCTGATTATATAGCAAGCCATGCTCGTTGCCGGCCCGTACACAACAGGCAGTACCTTCCGGCCGTAGAGTCAGGCTGTCACCATTGCGATCATCAAAGGTGTACATCTCTTTTTCAACAATATCAGTGACTTCACCAATAGATCGTTTAAACAACTCGGTCATTTCAACGATAGGAAACCGGATCTCACTGTAGCCATAGCGAGCCACCGTGCTGCGTAATACCTGCTCCAGATGCTGCCATAACGGCGTATCCTGTGGCAGGCAATCGTTCATGCCGCGTATTGCCTGAATATTTTTTGCCAAAATTAAATTCTCACTGCCATGCTTAAAACCGGGCGATTATAAGAGGTGTTTAGGAAAACACCAAACCGCAACCGGGTTAATCCAGTTGTTTTATGCCAATTAACTGCTCACGGGCAACCAGATACTGCCGCACCTGCTGCTCAAGTTGCTCGGCGATGTTGTTGTTATCCAGTCGAAGTTTCTGGCGCTGGCCATTCAGATAGAAGCCACTCTTGCGGTTAGCCCCGGCTACGCCTAAATCTGAAATTAATGCTTCGCCCGGACCATTCACTACACAGCCAATCACCGACACCGTTAACGGCTCGACAATGTCTTCCAGCCTTTGCTCCAGCTCGTTCATAGTTTTAATCACGTCGAATTCCTGACGCGAGCAGCTGGGGCAGGCAATAAAATTAATACCGCGCTGACGAATACGCAGCGATTTTAATATATCAAAAGCGACCTTTACTTCTTCTACCGGATCGGCGGCCAGAGAGATCCGTAATGTATCGCCAATACCCTCTGCCAGCAGCATTCCTAAGCCGATTGCCGATTTAACTGCTCCGGCCCGGGCACCGCCTGCCTCGGTAATACCTAAATGCAGAGGTTGCTTAATTTGTTTGGCCAGTAAACGGTAAGCGCCAACTGCGAGGAACACATCGGAGGCCTTTACGCTGACTTTAAACTGATCAAAATTAAGCCGGTCCAGAATATCAACATGACGCATTGCCGATTCCAGCAATGCTTCCGGGGTTGGCTCCGTGTACTTTTCCTGAATATCGGCCTCTAACGAACCGCCGTTAACGCCAATCCGGATCGGAATATTATGATCTCGTGCACTGTCAACTACTGCCCGGATCCGATCTTCCTTACCAATATTACCCGGGTTTATCCGCAGGCAATCTGCACCGTACTCCGCCACTTTTAAGGCAATGCGATAGTCAAAATGAATATCGGCCACCAGCGGAATAGGTGCTTGCTGTTTAATCAGCTTAAAAGCTTCTGCCGCCTCCATGGTCGGTACCGACACGCGTACCAAATCGGCGCCGGCCGCTGCAATAGCCCGAATTTGCGCCAGGGTGGCCTCGACATCAGTGGTTCGGGTATTGGTCATCGATTGTACGGCAATAGGTGCATCGCCCCCAATAGCAACAGTACCTACATGAATTTGGGTGCTCAGGCGTCGGGTAATTGGATTGTCAGCAAACATGATTAATCAGATTCCGCCAGGGTAAATTTTGCCACCCTGCCCGCAGGCAGCGATGACATATCAAAAGGTTTATTGTTCAGGGTGATCTTGACCACGCTGGGGTTTCCCAGTGTTACGACAAAAGGCGCCTTGCCGGTCACGGTCATCGCATAGCCGGCCTCTTTAGTGCCATAAGCGATACGGTTCCCCTCAGCATCCAGCACATCAATCCAGCAATTATCACTGAATGCCATGGTAATGACATCTGCTTTTACCGCTAACGTACTTGCGCTGGTGGGCTCAGAAGTAAGGTCATTCGCGTTGTAATCAGTCAGCTCAGAGCCGGTGACTGCCGCATCAATTTCTGAAGTAACTTCTGGATTAACGTCTTGCTCAATGTCAGTTGTGTCGCCAGTCGTCGGCGCTGCTGGCATGCTTTGTTCCGTTGCCGCATCGCTACTGCTGGCAATAGCGTTAGCTGGTGTTTCTGCGCTGACCTGCTGCGCGACAACCTGCTCAGAGGTACTTTCCGCTGTCGGGTCTGCAGTTTGCCACCACCACAACACCAGCATTAAGACTAAAATAAACCCCATGGCGTAGGTAATCCACACAAAGCGGTTTTCGGTAGCCTGAATTTCAGCACGATTTGAAAAAGTACGCATCGGTTTCGGCGGTTCAACACTGCCGCCGTTTTGCTGCTCAAATGCAGACAACACCTGATTTTCGGGTAACTTCACCAGCCGGGCGTAAGCGCGCAGATAACCACGAACAAAGGTAACCAGCATGCTACTGTCCAATTGATCAGCTTCAATCTGTTGTACCAGGTTAACCCGCAAATTAAGTTGCAATGCCACATCAGCAACACTGAGTTTCCGTTGCTCCCGGGCCTGACGTAATAGCTGACCTGCGCTAAGTTCTGTCGCTTCTGCTGTGGTCATGGTTCAATACTGGCCGGATCGGTAACCAGAACCTGCTGGCCTACCTGTAACTTACTTTGCTCTGTCAGGTTATTCCAGGCCATAAAGCGTTCCAGCCGGATATTATAACGATATGAAATCCCGAACATGGTTTCACCCGCAGCAACCTGATGGTAAGGATCAGTAACCTCCAGCGGCTCACTAAACTCTGCCAGCCTCGCTACCGTTTGTGTCTGCAACTGCGCATCATCGACTTCAGTAAGCCAAATTCGCTGACCGGTTTTGATGACAGACCCCGGGGTTAACTGGTTCCACTCCATCAGCTTTGCCAGCCGGATATTATGGGTTACAGAAATGGCATACAGTGACTCACCTTCCTGCACCAGATGAAATTCAGGCGCACTTTCATCAGCCTGCGTCTGCGCTGAAACTTGCGACTGTTCGCCAAAGGCAGCTTCAGTTTCCGGCAAGGTTTCTGCTACGATGGCTTCGCCAGTACTGCCATTTTCGCTCGCCGCCTGACCAGGCTGCGCTGAACTGGCGGCTTCCTGTTCAACCAGAACCGTCTCTGCTGGCAGGCTTACTGGAGGCGTCGCGGCCAAAATCATCTGACTTGCGTCCTGCTGGCCTGATGTTGCTTGTGGTTGCTGTCTGGCTACGCCTTCTTGCGGGCGAATCTGCTCCGGCAGAGTTTGCTCTGGTGAGGACAGCGCTAACGGCGTTTCTGCCGCGGACTGCGGGGAGGCCAATTGCCGGGCTGTCTCAGCTGCCTGCTGCTCTGCAAGCTGTTGTTCCGCAAGCTGCTGTTCCGCTATTTTTTTGTCTGCTATTTCTCTGGCAGCACGTTGCTCTGCAGCGAGTTGCTCAGCGGCATTTTTAGCCGCCAGCGTTTCTGCCGCCGCTTGCTCTGCTGCTAATTGCCGCGCATCTTCGGCAGCTTGCTCTATTGCAGCTTGTTGTTCAGCCAGCACGTTCGCTGCTGTATCGTCTTGCTCCGGTAACTGGCTGGTTGCAAGCACACCAGCAATGGCCTGGCTGCTTTTAGAACGGGCAGCTGTTGTTGCCTGCTCAGTCTGGGTGCTGGGTGATGTAGAGCCGGATTGGCGTTGCGGGCTATTGCTTCTATCCTGTGCAGTTATCAATTGTTGTTCAGGTTCGTCAGCGCTTGATTCGGCCGTTTTACGTCTGACAACCCTTAACCTGGGGTTGGCCACAGGGTCACTGGGTGTCGCTACCACAGCGGTGTTATCGGGCAGCACAATATTTGCCATTAAACTCAGTTTGTATTGCTCACGCAACTGCTCAAATTCACTTTCCAATAACCGTTGCTGTAATAACAAACGGGCTTCTGGTGTATCAATATACAAGGTAAGTAAAAGTTGTTCAGCATGCTTCATGGTGCTGACATCGCCCTGCTTTTCTGCCACCAGATAATTCAGCAGCGTGCTGCGCGCTGAAACCCGGCCCAGGCGTTGAATGCGCTGCAGCGATGTCTTAGCACCCACATTATCGCCCATTGCGTAGTTAATCGCAGCCAGATTGATCAGTGAGCTGATGCGGGTGCCATTGTGAGATACAGATGATTCGAGAAAGGTTTTCGCTTTACTGTAGCCTTGCTGATCAAGCTGGCAAAGTGCCAGATTTTCATAGCTCTCGGCTACACGAATATAACCGGGCCTTGAAATAGCCCTTAACAACAACGCTTCTGCTTCCTCATATTTACCAATCTGGCAAAGAAATGCACCATAGTTGTTGTAGGCATCTGCATTATTGCTGTCTTTGTCGAGCGCTTTTTTATAAGCGTCTTCAGCCTGAACATGCTCGCCAACACTCTGGTAGTAAAAAGCCAGCGCGTTGTACACTTCAGGCAAATCAGGGGCGAAGGCTTTCGCCCGTTCTAAGTTGTATTTTGCCTGGGTGGTATCACCACGACGTAAATAATTTAAGCCCAGAGAAATTCGGGTGCGGGCAGCTTCACTATTATCAAGACTTCGCTCACCAACCTGGCGGTCAGAGCCGACATAACTGCTTTCTGACACACACGCCGTCAGGGTTAACGACACACACAGTGCGAGCCCTACCGAAAATTTCTGCATTACCACTGGTCATCCCTTGGGTTACGGCAGCGTTTTAACCAGTATTGGCTGGCCTTTCTGCTGCTTCTTAATCAGTCTTTTGGTTCGATCAATCACATCGCCTACTAACTGGCCACAGGCTGCATCGATATCATCGCCCCGGGTTTTCCGTACCATAACAGTAAAACCGTGTTGTTGTAACACCTTGTTAAAACGGTCAATCCGCGAGTTGCTCGATCTTTTATAAGGTGAGCCTGGATACGGATTAAACGGGATCAGATTAATCTTTGCCGGCGTATCTTGCAATGCCTGCGCTAGCTCATGCGCCTGTTCCATACTATCGTTAACGCCGTCGAGCATAACATACTCTACTGTGACCTTATCATTGGCCTTAGAGTTCTCGACATATCGGCGCGAAGCCGCTAAAAACTGCTCCATCGGGTATTTTTTATTCACCGGGACCAGTTCATCACGCAGGGCATTATTAGGCGCGTGCAATGAAATAGCCAGAGCCACATCAATTCGCTCACGCAACAGGTCCAGTGCCGGCACCACACCAGAGGTACTTAAAGTAACCCGGCGCTTGGACAATCCAAACCCGTAATCTTCCAGCATCAGCTCCATTGCCGGAACTACGTTGTTCAGGTTTAACAAGGGCTCGCCCATGCCCATCATCACCACGTTGGTAACAGGCTTTTCACCGGTATCACCGTAACTGCCAATAATCTGTGCTACCCGCCACACCTGGCCGATAATTTCACTGACGCTAAGATTTCGGTTAAACCCCTGCTGCGCTGTCGAGCAAAAGGTACAATCCAGGGCACAACCCACTTGTGAAGATACACACAGCGTGCGCCGGTCTTTTTCCGGGATCCAGACAGTTTCCACTTCCTGGCCACCGGCTAAGCCCATCACAAATTTGATGGTACCGTCGGTGCTGTCTTGCCGGGTCACCACCACGGGTGCCGCTATCACAGCTATTGTTTTTAACTTATCGCGCAATGTTTTATTGATATTGGTCATTTTGTCGAAGTCATCAACGCAGTAGTGGTAAATCCATTTCATTACCTGATCGGCACGAAATGGTTTTTCACCTAATGACACAAAAAATTCCTGCATTTGTGGACGGGTAAAATCTAACAAATTTACCTGATTTACCGGCTTGTTCATACCCTGATGACTCCTGCTGACACCTATCAATAACTCACTATTACCGCTTTATATATCCAAAGAATTTCGAAAGACGATGGATAAAGGCAGAAAAGGGGCTGACGCCCCCTTTCCTTTTAGCTTACACAGCTAACACCTACCCGATATTAACGGGTACGGCTGCACAGTTCAGCTTCAGTGAAGAAAAACGCAATTTCACGTGCCGCAGATGCTGCTGCATCAGAGCCGTGTACCGCGTTTTCGTCAATGCTGTCTGCATAATCAGCACGTAAAGTACCGGCTAATGCATCTTTCGGGTTAGTAGCACCCATAATTTCACGGTTCTTACGCACAGCGTCTTCACCCTCTAATACCTGAACCATTACCGGGCCAGACGTCATGAAGCTTACCAGCGCTTTAAAAAATGGACGCTCTTTGTGCTCGCCGTAGAAACCTTCAGCTTGTTCCTGGCTTAAGTGTAGCATTTTAGAAGCAACAATCTTAAGGCCGGCAGATTCAAAACGGTGATAGATAGCACCGATCAGGTTCTTTGCTACAGCGTCGGGTTTAACGATTGAAAAAGTACGTTCTAAGGCCATGTCAGGCTCCTGCAATTAAAGGGTTAAAATTTTAAGGCGGCAAATTATACGCTAATTACCAAAAAAAACATACCGTGCCAATCATTTCACCCTAGTGACCTTCACTGACCATATTAACGGTATACTTCGGAATTTCCACCACCAGATCTTCGTCGGCAATCCGGGCCTGACAACCCAGGCGCGACTCGGGCTCCAGGCCCCAGGCTTTATCAAGCATATCGTCTTCCAGCTCATCGCTTTCGTTCAACGAGAAAAAACCTTCACGGACAATGACATGGCAGGTTGTGCAGGCACAGGACTTTTCACAGGCATGCTCAATAGCTATGCCATTTTTTAATGCGACATCCAGCACCGTGTCACCCACGCTGGCGTCCAGCGCGGCACCTTGCGGGCATAATTCAGCATGGGGTAAAAATACTATCTTTGGCATGGTTAAACCTCGTCGACTTTATGGCCCTGCAAGGCCTGCCGGATTGATTGATCCATACGCCGGGCAGCAAAGTCATCTGTTAAAGTGTTGGTATGTTCAATGGCGGCTTTTATTGCTGCCGTATCGTCTTGCTGCCGCACTTCGGCTAATGTTGCCAGCGCTGCATTAATGTCGGCTAATTCGTCAGCGTCAAGCAGGGCACCGTCATGTTGTACTGCGGCAGTAACGGCTTCAAGCACCCGGTCAGCTTCTACCTGTTGTTCACGCAGCAGTCGCCGTTGCATGTCCTGCCGGGCATGCTGCATTGAACCACTGATCATCCCGGCTACCTGCTCATCCGTTAAACCATAAGACGGCTTAACCTGAATACCTGCAGCAACGCCGGTTGACTTCTCTTCTGCGCTGACGCTGAGCAAGCCGTCGGCATCAACCTGAAAGGTTACCCGGATATGCGCACCACCAGCTGGCATCGGCGGAATTCCACGTAATTCAAAACGTGCCAGTGAGCGACAGTCTTCAACCAATTCGCGCTCACCTTGCAACACGTGAATAGCCATCGCGGTCTGACCGTCTTTAAAAGTAGTAAATTCCTGAGCGCGACTTACCGGGATCACGGTATTGCGTGGTATCACTTTCTCAGTCAGGCCGCCCATGGTTTCCAGACCCAGCGACAAAGGAATAACATCCAGTAGCAAGGTCTCGTGTTCAGCTTTATTGCCCACCAGCACGTTAGCCTGAATAGCGGCGCCCAGCGCTACGACTTTATCCGGGTCAATGGAGGTCAATGGCTCTGAGGCAAAAAACTGACCTACTTCGCTGCGTACCAGTGGTACCCGGGTAGAGCCGCCCACCATCACAACATTAGCCACTTCATCCGGGGTTAAACCGGCATCACGTAATACCTGACGGCAACTGCGAATGGTTTTTTTCACCAACGGGCCAGCAAGCTGCTCAAATTTATCACGGCTAAGGCTGCCTGATACCTGCTGATTATCTGCACTAAAAGCGTAATCAGCTTCAGCGCTGTCGGTTAGCTGTTCTTTTAAGTTACGGGCAACGGTTAAATACTGGCGTCTGGCAGTATGGCTTAATGTTTGCTGACCACTTTGTTGCTGCATCCAGCCAACGATAGTCTGGTCAAAATCATCTCCACCCAGCGCAGAATCACCGCCGGTGGCCAGTACTTCAAACACACCGCGCTTAAGGCGTAAAATAGAAATATCGAAGGTGCCACCGCCTAAATCGTAAACGGCGATGATCCCTTCCTGGCCAGAGTCGAGGCCATAAGCCAGCGCCGCAGCGGTTGGCTCGTTTAACAGTCGCAGAACAGTAAGACCGGCCAGTTTAGCCGCATCTTTAGTGGCCTGGCGCTGGGCATCGTCAAAATAGGCCGGCACGGTAATGACTACGCCATTCAGTTCACCGCCCAGTACCTGGCTGGCAGTATCCGCCAGGGTGGCCAGAATTTCAGCAGAAACTTCTACCGGGTTTTTCACCCCATCGCGGGTGTCAACGGCAGCCAGACCGCCCTGGTCGACTAACTGATAGGGTAATAACTCTGCCAGCGGTTGGGTTTCGGCATAGCCTTTGCCCATCAGGCGTTTAATGGAGAATATGGTGTTGCTGGCATCTTCTGCTGCAGACGCAACAGCCTGCTGGCCAACCTCGGTTTTAGCCGGACCATAGCGCACCACCGATGGGATCATATCACTGCCATCGGCATTGCTTAGAGTACTTGCCTGGCCGCTGCGAACCGCTGCAACTAAAGAATTGGTAGTACCTAAATCGATACCCGCTGCCAGTTTATGATGGTGGGGCGCGGCACTCTGGCCGGGCTCTGCAATCTGTAATAACGCCATAGCTTAATTTAGTCTTGTAATTGCTGTTCTATTAACTCCAGCTCGTGCTGCAGTTTAAAGAAAAATTTGAGTTTACGCACCAGTTCCGCTGCCTGCTGGTTTTGCTCAGCCGTGTTGGCTTCCAATGTTGCGGCCAGTTCCTTTAACAACACTTTGCGCTGCTGCTGCAACTGCTGTTCTACCGCCATAATGGCGTTGTCAGGGTCGACGCTACTGCTAATCTCTTCCAGCTGCTCTCGCAGTTCCATCTGCTGCATTAAAAACACCGGATCGGTAAAACTGCGCTGCTCGTGGCTTATTTTTAAACCACGCAGCGCCAGTAAATGTTCCGCACGCAGCAGCGGTTGCTTCAGGCTATGGTAGGCATCATTAATGTTAGCGGTTTGCTGCACCGACATTAAGCGGTCACGATGAGATGCGGCCGCGTGTTTGTCGGGATGAAATTTGCGCTGCAAAGCCAGATAACGAGAGCCTAATTCAGTTAAGTCCAGCTCAAAGGTTGCTGGCAAATCAAACAACTGAAAATAATTCATGCAATATTGGCCTTACAGCAGTCGGAGTTATTAAACGGTAAAGCTTTCGCCGCAGCCACATTCGCCATTAACATTCGGATTGTTAAACTGAAAACCTTCGTTCAGGCCTTCTTTAACAAAATCCAGTTGGGTGCCATCGATATACACCAGGCTTTTGCCATCAACAATCAGTTTCAGACCGTGCTCTTCAAATACCTGATCATCATCATGCAGCTCATCGACAAACTCCAGCACATAAGCCAGGCCGGAGCAGCCAGTGGTTTTTACGCCAACCCGCAAGCCCAAACCTTTGCCACGATTTTGCAGAAAGTTTTGCACTCTTTCAGCTGCCGCTGTGGTCATCGATATTGCCATACCGTGTTAACTCCCGCGCTTTTGCTTATAATCGGCAATCGCCGCCTTAATGGCATCTTCTGCCAGAATAGAGCAGTGAATTTTTACCGGAGGCAACGCCAGTTCATGTGCGATGTCGGTATTTTTAATCTGCTGAGCTTCATCCAGGCTTTTACCTTTAACCCACTCTGTTACCAGTGAGCTTGAGGCGATAGCGCTGCCGCAGCCATAGGTTTTAAACTTTGCATCTTCAATAATGCCCTGCTCATTCACTTTAATTTGCAGTTTCATTACGTCACCACAAGCCGGTGCACCAACCATACCCGTTGCAATGCTAGGGTCGTCTTTGGCGAAAGAACCCACATTCCGTGGATTTTCATAATGATCGATTACTTTGTTACTGTAAGCCATGATCTGTTACCTCGTTGGGCCGGATGGCGCTTAGTGCGCTACCCATGCCACAGTGTTTAAATCAATACCGTCTTTGAACATGTCCCATAACGGTGACATTTCACGTAGTTTATCAATCGCCTGGTGGACGATTTTAATGGTATGGTCAATTTGCGCTTCAGTAGTAAACCGGCCAATACTAAAACGGATAGAACTGTGAGCCAGCTCGTCATTTAAGCCCAGCGCCCGCAATACATAGGAAGGCTCTAAACTGGCCGACGTACAGGCTGAACCTGACGATACCGCAATGTCTTTTAACGCCATTATCAGCGATTCGCCTTCAACGAAATTAAAGCTGATATTGGTAATACCCGGCACTCGTGGGGCGCTGTCACCATTTAAGTACACTTGCTCAATATCTTTAATGCCATCCCATAGGCGATCACGCAGTGTAGTAATACGTTCACGCTCAGCCGCCATTTCTTCCTTGGCTAACCGGAATGCCTCACCCATAGCCGCGATTTGGTGCGGCGCCAGGGTGCCTGAACGCATACCACGTTCATGGCCACCACCATGGGTTTGTGCTTCTAAACGGATACGCGGTTTGCGACGCACATATAACGCGCCAATCCCTTTAGGGCCATAGGTTTTGTGGCCGGAGAACGACATTAAGTCGACTTTAAGACTTTGCAGATCGATATCCACTTTACCGGTAGCCTGAGCCGCGTCGACATGAAATACAATGCCTTTACTACGGCACAGTTCACCAATGGCCGCAATATCCTGAATAACGCCAATTTCGTTATTCACAAACATAATACTTACGACGGAAGTTTCCGGACGCATGGCCGCTTCTAACTTGGTAAGATCAACCAGACCATTACTTTCGACTTCAAGATACGTCACTTCAAAACCTTCACGCTCAAGCTGACGCATGGTGTCAAGTACCGCTTTATGTTCGGTTTTGGCAGTAATTAAATGCTTACCCTTTTTCTTGTAAAACTGAGCTGCGCCTTTAATGGCCAGATTATTTGATTCGGTAGCGCCAGAGGTAAACACAATTTCACGCGGATCAGCGTTAACCAGTTCTGCGATCTGGCTACGGGCTATTTCCACAGACTCTTCTGCTTGCCAGCCAAACCGGTGCGAACGTGAGGCAGGGTTACCAAACTCGCCATCCATCGTCAGGTATTGCATCATTTTTTCGGCCACACGCGGATCAACCGGGGTGGTCGCCGCATAGTCCAGATAAATAGGTAGCTTCATTGTTGGCTCCGTATTGCGCTTACAGCTGGCAACTGACTTTAATATCAGTTGCAGGATTTTTAACGTTGCGACTATTCTGCCGCTGTGCAATCGTTTGCACATCTTGCTGGCTAACCAAAGCTGCCAGGCTGATATTGGTCAGAAAGTCTTCTATTCGATGACTTAAATCATGCCACAAGGTGTGAGTCAGACACTTAGCACCGCTCTGGCAATCAGATTTACCCTGACAGCGCGTGGCGTCTACTGACTCGTCTACTGCCGCAATGACAGCGGAGATAGAAATAGCCTCAGGAGCCAGACCCAACTGGTAACCACCACCCGGACCACGCACACTGCTGACTAAACCCTGTTTACGCAAGCGAGCGAATAATTGTTCAAGATAAGATAACGAAATACCCTGCCGCTCAGAAATATCGGCCAGCGGCACCGGACCTTGTCCAGCGTGCAATGCCACGTCAAGCATGGCAGTAACGGCATAGCGACCTTTCGAGGTTAGTCTCATATCAAGCTCCCTGACTACATAGGCGCTATTGTACAATCCTGACTGTTTTAGTCAAGTATATATCCTAGTAACCTGGTCAGGTATTACGTAACACGATGCGGCTAGATACCGGGATCAAAGGCTTCAACTTCTTTGCGACGCTGCTCTGCAGCATGCTGTTCAGCCCGCTTAAAATCTTCTTCCGGCAAATCCAGTTCGGGCATTTCAGCACAAACGTTGCCCCCCAGGCTGTTAACACTGCTGCACAGCTCGGCCACTTTGTTATCCAGCAGATGAATATGGTCCAGCAAGGTACCAATTGCACTGGCGACCGGATCAGGGTTTTCAGCAGAAACAGCATAGGCATCAAAGCCAAACTTCTTCGCCAGATGTTGGCGCTGTTCGCTCACTTTTGCTGCGACCTTGGCGACGACTCGTCCCGGAATGCCCACCACGGTCGCCCCGGCCGGTACGTCCCGCACGACCACGGCATTTGAGCCAATACGGGCATTTTCGCCAACCAGTAACGGCCCCAGCACTTTAGCGCCAGCACCAATTACTACGCCGTTAGCCAGCGTAGGATGGCGCTTACCCGGGTTCCAACTGGTACCGCCCAGTGTCACCCCATGATACAGCGTGCAGTCATCACCAATTTCAGCCGTTTCGCCAATCACCACGCCCATACCATGGTCAATAAAAAAACGCCGGCCAATCTTCGCGCCCGGATGAATTTCCACCCCGGTGAGCCAGCGGGCAATTGTACTTAAAAAGCGGGCCAGCCATTTAAGGTTTGCCCGCCACAGTTTATGGTTGAGCCGGTGCCACCAGATGGCATGCAACCCCGGGTAGTTAGTCAGTACCTCAAAGGTACTGCGTGCCGCCGGATCCCGGTCAAACACACTTTTTATATCTTCTCTGATACCCGCGAACATCGCCTTACTCCTTCTGAGTATTGCTATCAACCTTTTCCAGACGCTGCATTGAGGTTAAAATGCCCCGCAGAATGTTGTATTCAGCCTCTTCTGGCCGGGCCCGGTTAAACAACCGCTTTAATTTGGTCATCACCACACCCGGGTGCTGTTTAATGATAAATCCGGTGTGCTGCAACGCCGTTTCCAGATGCTGATAAAAATTTTCCATTTGCTCTGAACTCGGATAGGCTGCTAACTCGGTATCGGTAGGTACGGGCTCATGCTCCAGGTAGGCCATTCTTAGCTCATAGCAAACAATTTGCACTGCCATTGCCAGATTCAGTGAGCTGTACTGTGGGTTAGCCGCAATACAGACATGGTAATGACACAGCTGTAGCTCTTCATTACTAAGGCCACTGGATTCCCGGCCAAACACTACAGCCACCGGCTTGTCACTCTGGGCAATGGCGAGCTTGGCACATTGCCGCGGATCCAGCATTGGCCAGCTCAATGTGCGGGAGCGGGCACTACTACCAACCACTAATGCACAGTCAGCCACGGCTTCAGCCAGCGTCTCAAAGGTCTTGGCCGCGGCCAGGATCTCACTGGCGCCGGCTGCCAACGCATAAGCCTGGCCATCCGGGACAGTTTTTGGTGCCACCAGACATAGCTGCGACAGGCCCATGGTTTTCATCGCCCGTGCAACCGAGCCTATATTGCCAGTATGAGTCGTTCCTACCAGCACCACTTTTATATTGTCTAAGGCAGACACCACATTACTGTCCATACGGAAAACCCGATAACACTTCATCGAAAAGGCTGGCATTCTAGCATAGGCCTTGCCATTTGTTGATTGAAATTTAGCAGTCTGGCCATCTAAATGCGCCAACTGCCCCTTGTCGATAATCACTGCAATTACGCGACTGCTTTGCTAAACTAGCGCGACTTTTAACAAAGAGAGCCTGAAGATGAAAACACTTAGCAAAGTTATAACGTTATCAGCAATACTCTTGGCCCTGCCGGTACTGGCAGATAGCAACACCGATGCATTGCAACAAGCGGCAGACCATCATGTTCGCAGCGAACAAAACAAAAACCGTGACCAATACCGTAACCCGGTGCAAACTCTGGCATTTTTTGAAGTGACCCCCAAAAGCACTGTGGTGGAAATATCTCCCGGCGGTGGTTGGTACACTGAAATTCTGGCCCCGTTACTGGCAGCCCATGGTAAATATTATGCTGCGCATTTTCCTGCCGATAGCAGTTCCGATTATTACAAAAGAAACCTGGCAGCCTTTAAAGAAAAGCTTGCCGCTAATCCCATCTACAGTCGGGTAGAACTGACCGCGTTTGCCCCTGGCAACAGCAGTGACATTGCGCCAGCCGGCAGTGCTGATGTCGTGTTGACCTTTCGGAACCTGCATAACTGGTATGGTCAGGGTGGTGACGAGGGTATGGTAGCCATTTTTAAAGATTTTTATAAAGCGTTAAAGCCGGGTGGTGTGCTGGGAGTGGTTGAGCACCGTTTACCTGCGGAAAAAGCGAACGGTGAATGGACCAGAAGTGGATATTTTCCGCAGCAGCTGACCATCACTCTGGCCGAACAGGCAGGTTTTGTACTGGAAGATAGCAGCGAGATAAATGCGAATCCCAAAGACAACGCTGATCACCCAAAAGGCGTGTGGACACTGCCACCAGTAATGCGGCTTGGTGAAGAAGACAAAGCGAAATATCAGGCGATTGGTGAGAGCGATCGTATGACCTTAAAATTTCGTAAACCTGTAGCACAATAGAAAACGGAAACCCCGATGAAAGTATTGGTAATCGGCGGCGGCGGCCGCGAACATGCTCTGGCCTGGAAAGCCGCGCAATCTCCTCTGGTTAGTCAGGTATTCGTGGCTCCTGGCAATGCTGGCACAGCACTGGAAACAAACCTGCACAATGTCGACATTGCTGCCGATGATGTGCCGGCGTTACTGGCATTTGCTACTGAGCAACATATTCAGCTCACTATCGTTGGCCCGGAAGCGCCACTGGCAAAAGGGGTAGTTGATGTGTTTCGCGAAAAGGGTATGGCTATTTTTGGCCCAACTCAGGCGGCGGCACAACTGGAAAGCTCAAAAGCGTTTGCCAAAGACTTTCTGGCACGACACCACATCCCCACCGCCGCTTACCAAAACTTCACCGAAGTTGCCCCAGCCAAGGCTTTTGTTAAGCAATTGGGCATGCCCATTGTGATTAAAGCCGACGGCCTCGCCGCCGGCAAAGGGGTAATTATTGCTCAGACAGAAGCCGAAGCATTTGCGGCTATTGACGATATGCTGTCCGGTAACAAGTTTGGCGACGCAGGTAGCCGGGTTGTCGTTGAAGAGTTTTTACATGGCGAAGAAGCTTCCTTTATTGTGATGGTCGATGGCGAACATGCACTGGCATTTGCCTCATCGCAGGATCACAAAGCGCGGGATAACGGCGACAAAGGCCCTAATACCGGCGGTATGGGAGCATATTCTCCAGCACCAGTGGTAACGCCTGCCGTGCATGATTGGGTAATGCAGCAAGTTATTTACCCCACAGTTCGCGGCATGGCCGCAGAGGGTAATGTGTTTACCGGCTTTTTGTATGCAGGCCTGATGATTGCGCCGGATGGTTCTGCCAAGGTACTGGAATTTAACTGCCGGTTTGGCGATCCGGAAACGCAGCCTATTATGCTGCGACTGGAATCTGATCTGGTTGCGTTATGCCAGGCAGCGGTTACTGGCAAGCTGGACCAAATCAGCATCAGGTTCACGGAGCAGGCTGCCGTGGGTGTGGTGCTGGCAGCAGGTGGATACCCGGATAGCTACGCCAAAGGCATTGAAATTAAAGGCTTAGATGGCATTGATACCAGCAACGCCAAAGTATTTCATGCCGGTACGGCGCTTGTAGATGATAAAGTACTGACTAACGGTGGCCGGGTACTGTGTGCTACAGCCCTGGGCGCAAATGTTAGTGACGCGCAGCAGGCAGCTTATGAGCTTGCCAGCCATATCAGCTGGGACGGTATGTTTTACCGCAGCGACATTGGTTATCGTGCGGTTGCCCGTGAACAAAAAAAATAAGGCGAAAGCATGCGCGTCGTAATGTTAATACCGCTATTGGCGGTGCTGCTTAGCCTTGGTGCTTGCAGCAAATCAGAACCATTAAGCTGCGATGGGACATATCAACCCATTGCGCTTATTCAGGGCAAGTCAGATCAAAGCCCGTTACTGGGTCAGCAAGTCGTGACTCGCGGCGTGGTTATTGCCAGCGTTTACCCTGACTCACCGCTGCCTGGTCTGATGCTGCAAAGCCTTAACGCTGATGCTGATCCGCTTACCTCTGAGGGCCTGTTCATTCAGCTGGCTGAGCCAGGTGAATATCAGCAGGGTGAGTTGCTGTTGTTACAGGGAACCGTTGCTGAGATAAACGACTTAACCTCACTAACCGACCTGAGCCATATCTCACGCTGTGCCAGCGGGCAGCAACTGAGCAGCACCGTCGTCAGCTTACCACTGAGCGAAGAGCTGAACATGGAAGCACTGGAAGGTATGTGGGTGCATTTCCCACAGGATCTGATAGTAACCGACAGCTATCAACTAGGCCGCTATGGTGAGCTGATATTGGCGGATCAGCGCTTAATCGTGCCGACAGAAATTAAATTGCCAGGTACCGAGGCAAATCAATATGACCAGCAGCAACAGCGTCGTATGCTGGTGCTGGACGATGGTCGCTGGCAGGAAAACCCAGAGCCGACGCCGTATCCGCCACGTGGTTTAACCGCCAACAACAGTTTGCGCTTAGGTGACACCGTACGCGGTGTCAGTGGTTTTCTGTTTCAGGATGAGCGGGGTTACCGACTAATTCCGACCAGCACGCCGGAATTTATCAGTACTAACCCACGCCCTGCTGCACCTTTGCCAAAACACCCCGCTGACTTACGGGTAGCGGTGTTTAACGTGCTGAATTTTTTTACCGGTCATGGTCAGGCAGAGCCGTTCCCTACCCGCCGCGGTGCCCGCACCCCGGCAGATTTAGCCCGTCAGCAAGCGAAATTGATTAGTGCTCTATCTACTATGGATGCCGACATTATTGGTCTGCTGGAGCTGGAAAATAACGGTTACGGCAGTGGTAGTGCCATTGCTACGCTGGTGGCGGCCTTAAATAACGTTGTTGCTGAACCTTACGCCATCGTTGAAACGGCTGAGACACCTGGCACTGATGCCATCAAAGTTGCGCTTATTTACCGGCCATCAGCAATCAGCGAAGCGGGCGGAGCGGCTACCCAAACTGCAGCACCCTTCACCCGTTTGAACCGGGCACCTGTTGCTCAGACCTTCCAGCACCTTGCCAGTGGTAACAAGCTGACCGTCGCGGTGAACCATTTTAAATCTAAAGGAAGTTGCCCGCGCAATGATAGCCCGCAGTATGAGCTCCAGGCAGATCAGAACGATGGCCAGGCATGCTGGAACGCAGCCCGGGTTGAGGCAAGCAAAGCCCTGACCCAGTGGCTGGCGACCAACCCAACCGGCACCTCCAGCGCGCATCAGTTAATTATGGGAGATTTAAATGCCTACCGTATGGAAGATCCGGTGCGGGCCCTGGAACAAGCCGGGTGGCAGTATTTACATGATCCACAACACTCCGGGTTTTCTTACGCCTTTCGTGGTCGCAGTGGCTCCCTTGACCATGCTCTGGCAAGTCCGGAGCTGGCTGGCTATTTACACACAATTGAACACTGGTCAATCAATGCCGCTGAACCCGTGTTGCTCGATTATAGCAGCCGCTATAAATCGGCAGAAGCACAACAGCGGCTGTACGGTGCTACGCCTTACCGATCTTCAGATCATGACCCGGTTATTGTAACGTTCCGCTTTCAATAAACCAGATAACGGTTGCAGCCGGTAGCGGTGTTGCTTTATGGTAACTCCAGAATTTTTTACCGGCGCAGCCTATGTCTCATAAAAACCCGATCATTGCGATCACCGGCTCCTCTGGCGCCGGCACTACCACGACGACAATCGCCTTTCAGCATATATTCCGCACATTGGGCATTGATGCCGCGTTTGTTGAAGGCGATTGTTTTCATCGCTTCAGCCGGCCAGAAATGGATCTGGCGGTGCGCAAAGCCAAAGAACAAGGACGCTACATCAGTTATTTTGGGGCTGAAGCCAACGATTTTGGCGCGTTAGAAACTTTTTTTGCCAGTTACGCTGAAACGGGTACCGGCCGTATTCGACATTACCTGCATACCTTCGATGAAGCCGTGCCTTATAACCAGTTGCCCGGCACCTTTACCCCATGGCAGGACTTGCGTGCTAACACCGACTTACTGTTTTATGAGGGTTTGCATGGCGGCGCGGTTACCGAGCAGCATAACGTCGCGCAACATGTCGATTTACTGATAGGTATGGTGCCGATAGTCAACCTGGAATGGATCCAGAAAATCATCCGCGACACCTCTGAGCGTGGCCATAGCCGGGAGGCAGTGCAGGCCAGTATCGTGCGCAGTATGGATGACTACATTAATCATATTACACCACAGTTTTCCCGGACCCATATTAACTTTCAGCGAGTGCCGACCGTAGATACTTCAAACCCCTTTAGTGCCAAAGATATTCCTTCGCTGGACGAAAGCTTTGTGGTGATCCGTTTTCGCGGCATTAAACACGTTGATTTTCCGTATTATCTAAGAATGATTCACGGTTCTTTTATGTCGCGGGTCAATACCCTGGTAGTGCCGGGAGGTAAGATGGGACTGGCGATGGAGCTGATTTTAACCCCGTTGATTGAAGCGATAATTCAAAAACGACGCCAGGCCAGAGGCCAGGCAGACTGGTTAGGTAAATAACCGGTTTACCTGGCAGGCTGCCATGGCCTGGCCGTGCTTTGCATTATTTCATTTCAGGCAAGTTACGGCCGTAGAAAATTTCCCTGATTTCTTTAAATACTTTCTTACTGATCAGTTTCTGCTCATCTGCAGTCATACTGTCGGTGCCCATGCCGAACAGATAATTGTTTAAGTCAGCCTCTTTTAACATCATCTTGGTATGAAACAGGTTTTCCTGATAAACATTCACGTCAATCATCTGAAACGCCTGCTTGGTATCCACTTCCATAAAATTCTGGATAGAGCTGATCGGATGATCGATATAATGCTTGGTACCACTGATATCGCGGGTAAAACCACGCACCCGGTAGTCAATGGTTACCACGTCTGACTCAAAACTATGGATCAAAAAATTCAGTGCTTTTAACGGTGAAATAATGCCACAGGTAGACACTTCAATATCCGCTCTGAAGGTACAGATACCGTCGTGCGGATGAACTTCCGGATAGGTGTGAACGCAAATATGGCTTTTATCCAGATGCGCCACCACAGCTTCCGGCAGCGGCCCGGGATTCTCTGAATTATCAGGATCAACCAGAACTGGCTCTTCGCTGACCAGTATCGTGACACTGGCGCCCTGCGGATCATAATCCTGACGGGCAATATTAAGCACATTAGCACCAATGATATCAACCACTTCAGTTAATATATCTGTCAGACGATCAGCATTATATTGCTCGTCAATATATTCAATATATTCCTGACGATGCTGCTCGGTCTTGGCATAACAAATATCATATAAGCTAAAACTTAAGCTTTTAGTCAGGTTGTTAAACCCATGCAGTTTCAATTTTTCGAAAGGCTTTACCAATTTCTGCGCTCTCCACTACAGCTTTCGCTGTATTGTTTATCAGGCAATTACTCAGACCCGACAGTCTGACTTGCATTGTTAACACTATAGGAATGGCTTACAGCAACACTGCTGGCCAGCATAATCGACACGGAACAATATTTATCCGCAGATAAATCAACTGCCCGTGCAACTTGTTTCTCGCTAAGATCATGGCCGGAAACCACAAAATGCAGGTGAATTTTGGTGAATACCCGTGGCACGTCCTCAGCACGCTCTGCGCTTAGCTCAACCTCACAGCCAAGCACGTGCTGACGCGCTTTCCTTAAAATGCTGACCACATCTACAGACGAACAGGCACCGGCCGACATCAGCACCATTTCCATTGGGCTTGGCGCGCTGCTATCAGAACCATTTGCATCAAATACCACGGCATGACCGCTGGCTGAGCGACCAATAAAACTCAGGTTATCAACCCAACTGACTTTTGCTTGCATATCCGGCTCCGGCATGAAATTTCAGGCTGGATATTCTACGGAAATATAGGGCGGGTAGCCAGCATTAATCCTGATGCGAAGCTGCTAATCCATAAACCTGGCGATGGCACTGTCAAACAGGTTTTTGATTAACAATGCAATTTCGTTTATCAGTTCAGCTTGCTCTCGGGTGGCTTTTTTTTCCAGAACGCTGCTCAGTACTTCCTGAAAATCATACATAATGCCGTCAACTTCACGAATGATCATGCTGCGATGGTTTATTTCCAACTCGGTATGCTGCGTACATAAGGTGATAATTTGTTCGGCAATTCGCTCTTCCAGCACAACGCCTATGGTTTTACCATTGGCCAGCACGGTTCCCTCTTCGGTAAACAGCACCAAGTGCTCCGTCAAAAACTGAATGAGATGCTCGTAGCCAGGTTGATCAGTCACCATACGAATGGGTTACCTGAATTGATTGCGGTTAAAAACATTACAATAGCGTAATTTAAGCAAAATGTCGGCAAGAAAACAAATCGGGGCCGCAGCCCCGATTTTATGGCTTAAAAGCTCAGACCTGGTGACAATTGTTCAGGCATGGACACCTGATCTAATTCTACTGAAGCAACCGGGTAAGCACAGTAATCTGCCGCATAATATGCACTGGCGCGATGATTACCACTCCCCCCAATACCACCAAAAGGTGCTGCTGAGCTGGCACCAGTGATGGGCCGGTTCCAGTTAACAATTCCGGCTCTGATCCGCCGGTAAAAGTGCTGATACAGCTCCTGACTGTCACTGAGTAAACCGGCAGACAAACCGAAACTGGTGTTATTGGCGGCATCAATAGCGGTATCGAAGTCAGTAAAGCGGAACACTTTTAGCAGTGGCCCGAAATGCTCTTCATCGGGAAAGTTTTTGACATTGCTACATTCAATAATACCGGGCGACACTAACCCCGTATCGCTCTGCAAATGTTGCAGCTCAACCAGAACTTCACCACCTAACTCAATCAGGTGTTGCTGGGCAGCACGCATACCTTTGGCAGCAGCTACCGAAATCATCGCGCCAATAAATGGCTGAGGGTCTGCGTCATACAGGCCGGTTTTAATATTGCGGGTTACTTCAATTAAGCGGGTCAGAATAGCATCACCCTGTGCATTCGCCGGTAAAAACAGTTTGCGGGCGCAAGTACAACGCTGGCCAGCTGAAATAAAGGCTGACTGCACAATATCATGCACTACGGCATCAACATCGCTGACATCCTGCACGATTAGCGGGTTGTTCCCGCCCATTTCCAGTGCCAGAATTTTCTCCGGCCGCCCAGCAAATTGCTGGTGCAAATAATGACCGGTGCGAGAGCTGCCGGTAAAAAACAACCCATCAATACCTTCATGGCTGGCAATTGCCTTACCGGTATCAACTTCACCTTGCAATAAATTAAGCACCCCGGCTGGCAAGCCAGCTTTTTCCCACAATTTTACGGCATGCTCGGCTACCATTGGCGTCAATTCTGACGGCTTAAATACCACGGTATTGCCTGCTAACAACGCGGGCACAATATGGCCATTAGGTAAGTGCCCCGGGAAGTTGTAAGGACCAAATACCGCGACTACCCCATGAGGCTTATGCCGGACAAAAGCCCGGCCCTGCGGCATAGGGTTCTCTTTAGTACCGGTACGTTCTTCGTGCGCACGGACTGAGATATCCACCTTGCCAATCATTGCTGCCACTTCAGTACGGCTTTCCCACAGCGCCTTCCCGGTATCTCTGGCAATGCACAAAGCCAGTTCTTCTTTATTGGCAGCCAGTTGTTCAGCAAATCGCTTTACAACTTCTACCCGGCTGTCAAAACTAAGATCGCCCCAGCTGTACTGAGCGGCGCGGGCAGCACTAATGGCGGCATCGACTTGCTCTGCAGTGGCGGCTTCACCCTGCCAGACCTGCTGGTTTTTGGCCGGGTCAAGCGATGAAAACGACTTGCCCTCACCTGCCAACCATTGGCCATTGATAAATTGTGCTGCGTGGCTCATGTTATACCCCTGCTTATATTCTGGTTAATCTGATGTGCTCACCGGCCGTTACGCCCAAAGCGTCGGCGCAGTCCTGCGGCAATACAACCTGATCGCTATGCTCCGTTACCGTAAGCGGCAGCCAGGTTGCGCGAAAGTGTTCTAAGTTGGTATTGCAGATTAAATAAGGCTGACTATCTGGACCCGGCGTACCAATCTGCACCTGTAGTTTGCGACTATACCGAATTGAGCGAATATGCTCTACTCTCGCTTCCACAGTCGGGCCTGCATCAAAAATGTCGACATAACCGCGGTTTGAAAAACCTTCAGATTGCAACAACGACAGCGCTGGCCGGGTTTTATCATGCACTTTGCCTATTACCTGCTGCGCCTCTTTGCTTAACAGGCTGACATATATCGGATATTTTGGCATTAATTCAGCAATAAACACTTTCTGGCCAATACCAGTCAGGTAATCTGCTGTAGGGAAGTCAACCGAGAAAAAATGCTCCTGCAACCACCGCCAGAAAGGCGAATGACCATTCTGATCAGACACACCACGCATTTCAGCAATAACCCGGTCAGCAAAGCGTTCGGCAAATTCAGCCATAAATAAAAAACGAGCTTTAGATAACAAGCGGCCATTATTTTTTTCACGGCGGTTTTCCCGCAAAAATAAGGTGCATAGTTCACTGACGCCGGTGTAGTCGTTACACAGTGTCAGAATATCAACCGTTTTATAAACACCTAGCGACCGTGAGCTATGCACCACCTTGCCCAGATGATAATGATAAAACGCATCGTCCAGGCCAACCGCGGCTTCCAGTGCGCTGGTACCACAAACATCACCCGTGTTGGTGTCTTCCAGCACAAATAAATAGCCTTCATCACCAGGGCTGCTAACCTTTTTTTGTAACGACTGCTCTGAACGGCTGATTTTGCGCATCAGCAGCTCATCATTGACCGGCAGCGAGGTAAAACCATGCCCCGACTCAACGGCCATCTGATAGAGCGCCGGGTAATCATCCGCTCGGATTGGGCGAATCACCATCATCGTCGCTTACTCCATTTTTGCTTTATAACCTGACGGGACACACTATTGTGTCCCGCGGTGCTTCATTTCGATGCGGTCTTTATGCCGCTTTAATAAATATACTATGATCGGTCTGACCGTTGTTACGCTGTTACAACCTGCTTAACGGCCGCAGCAAAGCGCTTCATCCCTTCGCGAATGTCCTGCTCAGTAATCACCAGCGAGGGTGCAAACCGGATAACATCCGGGCCAGCAACCAAAGCCATTAGCCCTTGATCAGCTGCAGCAAGGAAAAAATCACGTGCTCTGCCACGGTATTTTTCATTTAACACTACGCCAAGCAGCATACCCTGGCCACGCACTTCAGTGCATATCTGATACTGATTATTAATCTCGTGCAGACACTCACGGAAGATTTGCTCGTTGCGCAGCACTTCTGCCAGAATTTGCGGGGTATTAATGGTATCAATAACGGCTTCTGCAACGGCACACGCCAGCGGATTACCGCCATAAGTGCTGCCGTGGGTGCCTACTTTTAAATGGCTGGCAATAGCAGTAGTAGTTAGCATGGCGCCAATCGGAAAACCTCCACCTAACGATTTAGCCGTAGTTAAAATATCCGGGGTAACACCATAATTCATGTAGGCATACAATTTACCAGTACGCCCTACCCCGGTTTGCACTTCATCAAATACCAGCAGGGCATTGTGCTGATCACATAAATCACGTAGCCCTTGCAAGAATTCAGGCTTAGCCGGAATAATGCCACCTTCGCCCTGAATTGGCTCAACGACAATGGCACAGGTGTTGTCAGAGATCAGCGCTTTAACACTGTCCAGGTTGTTAAACTCGGCATGCGTTACTGCACCAGGCTTTGGACCAAATCCATCAGAATAAGATGCCTGACCACCCACGGTTACGGTAAAAAAGGTGCGTCCATGAAAACTTTTACCAAAAGAAATAATTTGTTGTTTTTGCTCACCAAACTTATCGAGCGCCCAACGACGGGCCAGTTTGAACGCGGCTTCATTGGCTTCTGCCCCTGAATTAGCAAAATACACTTTATCTGCAAAAGTGGCATCAACCAGTTTTTTGGCCAGACGCAGTGCGGGCTCATTCGTCAGCACGTTGCTTAAATGCCACAGTTTATCGGCTTGTTGTTTTATAGCCCCGACAAGTGCCGGATGGCAGTGACCCAGGCTACTGACGGCAATACCACCAGCAAAATCAATATACTCGCGATCGTCCTGGTCCCACACCCGTGAGCCCTGGCCGCGTACCGGGATGACACTTGCCGGAGCGTAGTTAGGTACCATCACTTCATCAAATAAGGCCCGGTTTACTGCAATGTCTGTTGTCATGTTACATTCCTCTATATTGAGCGGGTGGGTTTGCGGCGCTGAATTACCCAGCCACTACCAATTATTATCCGGCCATTATTGCAGGTTTTAGGGCGGTTGTCTTGTTGGTGAAAATCGCTAAAGCCAGAAAAATCAAGGGGTACAGATAGATTTGCAACTGAACTGAATAACTAATCAAAGCGAATTAAGCTCGTCAGAATAAGTCAGGACCTACGGCCAAGCTGAAGCTGGCCGGATGTTGCTTCGCCAACAGCATTTCTGGTTTGCATGAATATGGTCAAAAAAAATGTTTATAAATCGATGTTTAAACGCTTCAGATCGGTTTTTGCCAGGGTGTTAAGTTGCTCGTCTGTCAACTTGACGGCGGAAAACCAGGCTGCCGCATCTTGCTCATTGGCTTTGCCAGCCGCCTTTAACTGCTGCCACTGCACATATACCTGCGCCTGCTGCACCAGACGGCCCAACGGACTAATACCATTAAAACCGACGCCTTCAGCAAGCTGATCTAAGGTCTGACACAACGGCAAGTGTTGCAGCGACCAGCGGGAAATAATGTCAGCACTGAGAATATCAGCAAACTCCAGTAAACTATTACTTAAGAAGCTGGCATCAGGTTCCAGTCCATCCAGCGCATCGGTCAACTCGTTATTGCGCTCGTCTCTGGCTTTTAGCAGCTCTTCTTGCTTGGTTTGCTGATAGGTTCGCAGATAATTACGGGTTACGACAATATGCCCCAGTGGGTGAAACAAGCCAATACAAAACGCCGCATACGGCAGCTCGGCGCTGTCTTCAGCCAGCCTGCGGGCAGCGATAGCGCATGCCAGGGTATAATCCCACAGCCGGGTTTTAAACCCAACAAAAGGATCGGTGGCGTGTGGTAAACAACGACGCATGCCATAGACCGGTATAATCAGTTGCAGACTTTCTACCCCAAGAAAACGTAATGCCGTTCTGACGTCTTTGATCATTGAACCTGAGGCTGTGCGATTACGGTATTGCGGTTGATTAACCAGTTTAAGCAAATCTTCCGTTAACCAGTCCACCTGGCTTATTAACGGGTCCAGCTGATTGATGGTAACCGCTTTGTGGGCCAGTATATCAAGCACCTGATGATAACTTTCACCCAAGTCAAAGATCGATGCGCTCACCAGCGATATGTTGCCCAGTCGTTGAAAAAGTTGATCAGCAACCTGGTCATGCATATGGGCCTGAGCAAATTCAATAAACTGTTGCCTGGCTTGCTGCCCGGCCAAACGTTGTTGCATCGCTTGTGCATCGACCGCTAGCAATTTACGGGTGGTGGGCAAACCCGTTTTTACTTGATACTGCAGTCGGGCAACTTCAGGGTTAACCCCGATAAAGTCGTCCCAGAATTGCTGATTCAATGGCTCGGTCTGTTTGCTCATTTGCTATTAACCTAACTATCACAGGCAGCAGCACCAGGCTGCTGGAGAAAATTATTCAGCATCGCTTTGCCTTCATCGCTTAAAATAGCTTCAGGATGAAACTGCACCCCATGTAACGCCATGTGCTTATGCATTAAGCCCATTATCTCGGCTGGCTCACCTGGCGCATTAGTCCATGCCGTGGTCACCAAGTCCGCTGGCAAGCTGTTCGCTGCAACCAGCAGAGAATGGTAGCGGGTTACCGCTAATGGGCTGGGCAATCCGGCAAAAACTGACTGTCCCTGATGATAGATCTCAGAGTTTTTACCATGCATGACTTTTGTCGCCCGACACACCTTACCACCAAAAACCTGGGCAATCGCCTGATGACCAAGACACACGCCCAGTAATGGTACCTTGCCGGCAAAATATTCAATAGCAGCCAGACTCACTCCAGCGTCATCGGGCGTACCCGGGCCGGGCGAAATAACCAGGTAATCCGGCGCCAGCGCAGCCATCTGGGCCACACTAATCTCGTCATTACGTTTCACCAGCACCTGTTGACCAAGTTCAGCAAAATACTGCACCAGATTCCAGGTAAACGAGTCGTAATTGTCGATCATTAACAACATGCCTGACTCCGCTAATCCAGCTGCATTATGGTATCAGAATGAACTGCGTTATCAGGGAGCAACGAAACCTACTGCATCGTTTACTTTGGCCAGGGTTACTGCAGCACGGCTACGGGCTTTTTCTGCACCGGCACGCATAACATTTTGCAGGGTCGGTAGATCTGCACGAAGCTGTGTAAAGTCTTTTTGCACCGGCTCCAGCAAGTTGATTACTGCATCGGCAACATCGCCTTTCAGGTGGCCATACATTTTGCCTTCGTATTCCGTCTCCAGGGTAGCGACCGCTTTACCGGTCACGCCACTTAGAATACTTAACAAATTAGCGACGCCCGGTTTGGTCTCAATATCAAACCGAACCCGTGGCGGATCTTCAGAATCAGTCATGGCTTTTTTAAATTTCTTACTGATCATTTTCGGATCTTCCAGCAAGCCAACAAAATTCCAGGGGTTCTCATCCGATTTCGACATTTTTTTGCTCGGATCCTGCAAACTCATTACCCGGGCAGCTACCGGCGGAATATAGGGCTCAGGCACGGTAAACACAGGGCCATGGCTTGCATTAAAGCGCGTCGCGACATCGCGGGCCAATTCCAAATGTTGCTTCTGATCATGACCCACCGGAATTTGATTAGCCTGATACAGCAGAATGTCGGCGGCCATTAATACCGGGTAAGTAAATAAACCAGCATTTACGTTGTTATTGTGGCGCTCTGACTTATCTTTAAACTGAGTCATCCGGCCAAGCTCGCCAAACTGGGTATAGCAGTTTAACACCCAGGCTAACTGGCTATGCTCAGGTACATGCGATTGCATAAAAACAGCTGAACGTGCCGGGTCGATACCACAAGCCAGATAAAGCGCCAGACTGTCCAGTGACGCGCTGCGCAGTGCTACCGGATCCTGACGCACCGTGATGGCATGTAAATCGACGATACAATACAGACAGTCATAGTCATCCTGCATTTGATCCCACTGCCGCAGTGCGCCCAAATAGTTACCAATGGTGAGTTGTCCTGAAGGTTGAGCGCCACTTAATACTATTGGTTTACTACTCATGATGGGTTCACTGTCCTTAACCGGTTAAAACATACAAAAAGAGCGACATTATAGCCGCAAGAGACCACTTCCCGCAGTAAATTATTTGCTGCGCACTGCGGCCAGGGTCTGGCGCATGGTGTTTATCGTCTGCTGGTAATCCGCAGTGTTAAAAATGGCCGAACCGGCGACAAACATATCAGCCCCTGCTTTGGCGATGTCACCAATATTATCCAGCGTAACACCGCCGTCCACTTCTAAACGGATGGGTAAACCACTAGCGTCAATCATTTTGCGAACCTGAGACAGTTTATCCAGTGTGCCAGGAATAAATTTCTGGCCACCAAAGCCCGGGTTTACCGACATTAGTAAAATGACATCCAGCTTATCAATTACATAGTCCAGGTAACTCAATGGTGTCGCCGGATTAAACACTAAACCTGCCTGACAACCATAGCTTTTTATAAGTTGCAAGGTGCGATCGATATGGCGGGATGCTTCCGGATGAAACGTAATAATGCTGGCACCCGCTTCAGCAAATTGTGGGATCAGGCTATCTACCGGTTCTACCATCAAATGCACATCGATGGGCGCTGTTATGCCGTAATTTCGTAACGATTTACAGACCATCGGGCCTATTGTCAGGTTTGGCACATAATGGTTATCCATCACATCAAAGTGCACCACATCGGCACCGGCGGTTAACACATTATCAACCTCAGCACCAAGCCTGGCAAAATCAGCAGATAAAATAGAGGGGGCAATTAAATACGGCAACATTAGACAGCTCCATAAATTTCAAAGGGAGACTTTACTGAATTAACCGGCAAAAAGCACGTGCTGTAAGTTGCACAAAAAGCAAGCAGTTGCGCACCAGCAAAGCGCATTAGCTTTTTAACGAAAAAAGAAAAACGACTTAAATAACTGTATTTATACAATATTTTTATTTGGCATGCTTATTGGAATGAATTAATCAGGGAATAAACATAAGGGCAATACCAATGAAAATGACAACGACACTTTCCAGCTTAGTTACCGCCAGTTTATTATTAGGCCTGGCCAGCACCAGTACGCAGAGCCACGCCGTTGAACTGAGTGGTGATATCACCTTTACCTCTGATTATGCCTTTCGTGGTATTTCACAAACAGACGAAGCGCCAGCAATCCAGGGCGGCTTAACCCTTAGTGACGAATCTGGTTTCTACGTATCGGTATGGGGTTCCAGCGTTGATTTTGGTGGTCAGGGAACACTTGAGTTTGATGTGATGCTCGGCTGGAGCGGTGCGTTAAACGATGACTGGACCGCAGATGTCGGCGTAATGCGGTATGGCTACCCCAATACAGAATTTGCCGGTTCTAATTTTTATGAGCTTTATGGCTCGCTGTCCTATCAGGATTTTACCTTTGGTCTTGCTTATAGCGATGATTACTATGCCAATGCCGGAACCTACTTTTACTTGTATGGCGGTTATAGTTATGCACTTACCGATAATCTGGCACTGGATTTACATGTGGGACACAACGAATACGACGACAGTGTAGCAAGTTATCTGGACTGGAGTATTGGTTTAAGTACAGAGGTGTTAGGCGCGGGGTTAAGCCTCGCCTATGTTGATACGGACATTGATGACTGCAATCTGTGTGATAGCCGGGTTATTTTCACCGTTTCTAAAGGCTTCTGAGTGTAGTTAGTAAAAAAGTTGCTCGGGGCCACCTGAGCAACTGATCTGTTCAGATACGTCCGCGTACAGTAAATAAGCAACTTGTAACCCCTATGCAGATCCATTACACTCTGCAGTTAGTGATTAAAGCGTTAACTGGATTTAACATGAAAATTACCATTAGCAGTAAAGCGTTAGCGATTGGAACAGCGTTGATACTTGCCATTGCCGCCATTAGCTATGCGAAAATAAGCCCTTTGTGCCAGGATGGTACCAGTGCAACAGCAACTGAACTATGCCATAACGTTCAACAGAATTGGCTAAGCTGGATTAAAGGCGACAGTCGTTCTACCCAATTTCACTTTGTAGACTTTCTTGAACTACTAAACAGATTGACGCCTGCCAGTAGTAAATCGAACTAATGACCGCAAGCAATACCAGCATATGGCAGGTAATTAAAGCCGTGCTGGGTGCATTTGCAGGTGTGCAGTCAGAGAAACAACGCCAGCTGGATTTTCAAACGAAAAGCATTGTACCTTACATTATAGCGGGCATTATCGCCGCACTGCTATTTGTTGCAGCTTTGCTACTGACGGTATCACTGGTACTGGCGTAGCGTCATATAGTGCAAATAATTCTGCCACCTTCCCCCTGCCAGCGCCATTCTGACTAATCGACCGACCGACCTTTAAACTATGAAGTGCTGCTTGCTGATAAATTTTCCGGGTCCAGGTCGTATCGTGGTTGCTGATCAGAACACTGTGGCCTTTTTGCTGCGCCTGCTCTGCCAGATTGGCCAGTTGTGCCTGATCATCAAGATTAAAACCCTGGCGGGCGTAACTGGTAAAGCTGGCCGTCTTACTCAGAGGGACATATGGTGGGTCACAATATACGACTGAGCCAGGCGTCAGAGTGGCAAACACCTGTTGGTAGCTACTGCAACTGAATCGGGCTTTTTGTGCTTTTTCAGCAAAATAATACAACTCTGCCTCTGGAAAATATGGCTTTTTATAACTGCCAAACGGCACGTTAAATTTTCCTGACAAGTTATACCGGCATAAACCATTGTAACCATGCCGGTTCAGGTATAGAAATAAAATTGCCCGTTGATACGGATCAACGCTTTCGTTAAATTGTCGCCGCATGCCAAGATAGCTATCACGAAGATTTGCACTGGCACAAAACAGGCTGCGGGCATCAGCGACGAAAGCGTCTGCTTTATGCTGAACAATTTGATACAGCTGGATCAGGTCTGCATTGATATCATTGAGCAAATAACGTGGATAATCGGTATTCAAAAACACGGAGCCGGCACCGACAAATGGCTCGACCAGCTCTGGCCCCTTAGGCAAATGTTTAACCAGTTCAGGTACCAAGCTATATTTGCCACCGGCCCACTTGAGAAAAGCCCGGTTACGCTTTACATTCACCATGTTATTCCTGCACTTCTGACTCAGCACGCAATCGAGCCAACGCCTTAATTTCTTGCTGTACCTGACCAACTGGCTTTATAAACGGGCCTGCCGCGCGCAAAGGTTCTGCCAACAATGTTCTTGCCTGGCGGGCGCTACTCACATCTGAATAATGCCCCTCAGCCAACAATACCCACTGTAGTTGTCCTTGCCAGCTGCGCTGATACAGCACGATGTCTGTGTCAGGGTAGGTGCGGATAAAACGTGCCAACGCTTCTTCAGAAGACAATACGGCTAGCTGCAATACTCTGAACTCTGCCGGCAATGCCAGCAATTGCAGCTCTTGATAGCGAAAATCGATTGCGGCCGCAGCAACACTGCTGCTGTCAATCGCACTAGCAATAGTCGAGTCGGGAACGGGCTCATTGGTTACGTCGACTTCCGCTTCGTTGGCAACATCATTTGAAACAGGTATGTCGCTTGTTTCAGGTTCTGCGGGTTTAGTCATTACCTCTGGCTGAGCATTTAAAACTTCAGGGGCAGAGTTAAGCTCACGGCTTGCTGGCGTGGCAGAGCTGTCTTCAAGCTCAGGGCTGCCTGCCGACTCATCAATGATGCTTTTGGTCGGCTCAGAGCTAGCTGTCAGCTCAGGGCTGCTTATCGGCTCAGGGCTAGCTGTCAGCTCAAGGCTGCTTATCGGCTCAGGGTTGCTTATCCGCTCAGGGCTGTTTGCTGCAGAACTGTCTTGCAGTATTTCTCGCCTGGTCATGGGGTCTGCTACTGCTTGTTCTTTGGTTTCTGGTTGTAACCAACTAATTAACCCGGTGAGCAACAGTACAACTATCACCGCAGGCAGCAACCAGAACACCACAGAATGGGGCTTTCGTTCTTCAGCTTTAATCACCTCGGAGTGCAAAAGGTGCATGTTACCAGCGCTGCTTGCGAATCGTTCAGCAATGGCCAGTGGGTCAAGGGGTTGGTCTTTAAGTACCTGACTTGCATCTTGCAGCGTTGGAATATTAATACTTAAATTCAGTGCCATCTCGACTGAGGGTTCAGCAATCAGAAAAAAACCGAGGCAATCAAGCTGCAATAATTTTTGTTGGCTTTGAACAGTCAGCTGGTCAAAATTATCAACGATTAATAATAAAGGTTGCGCACCTGCTACCGGTTCAGCCATCAAGTCAGATAAGGAGACTGTTGCAGTTTGCCGACCAAACCAGTGTTGCTGCAGTAACGCCTCTATTTCAGTTGGCGCTAGCGGCCCGGTTAACAGAGCAACGTTAGCCTGATCTGAGAAAAGCTCAGCCAGAGCTAAGCTAATTGTCGATTTACCGCTGCCTTTGGTCCCTACCAGACCAATATTCTGGAAGTCATTAAACGCCAGTTGAAACAATAATCGGTTTAGTAGTTCATGTTGTGATGGCAGCAAATGATTCAGCTCAGCCAGTTTTTGCTGTAATACCGAGGTATCCATTACCCAAAAACCTGCACTAATTCAGCTTCAGTCACATCAGCGACCAGTCTGGCTTGGCCCAGAGCAGGCAACAGCACAAAACGCATTTGACCGTTTTTTACTTTTTTGTCTGTTTTCATATAAGGTAGAAAATCGGCAATCTGCATCGAGTCAGGCACAGCTACCGGTAAGCTGAAACATTGCAATGCTCTGCTAACAAGAGCCACATCATGCTGGCTCAGCCAGCCACGATGCGCCGACAATGTTGCTGCCATCATCATACCCACGGCAACTGCTTCGCCATGCAACCAGTTGCCATAGCCCATAAAGGCTTCAATAGCATGGCCAAAGGTATGTCCAAGATTTAGCAAAGCACGCTCGCCTTGTTCGGTTTCATCCCGGCTAACAATATCCGCTTTCATCTGACAACAATGTTTAATCATCTGGGCCAGAATATCGGGTTGCTGCTGCAGGATCTGCTCACTATGCTGCAATAGCCAGTCTAAAAACCTGTTGTCACCCAGCAAGGCATACTTAACGACTTCTGCCATACCAGCCGCAAATTCGCGCTGAGGCAACGTCTTCAGAGTTTCAGTACTGATAATAACTTGCTCAGGCTGCTTAAAAGCACCAATCATATTCTTGCCAAGAGGATGATTTACTGCTGTTTTCCCACCAACTGAAGAGTCGACCTGAGACAATAAACTTGTGGGTATTTGCAGAAAACGAACGCCCCGCTGATAACTCGCGGCAACAAAACCAGTAAGATCACCAATAACACCGCCACCCAGTGCAACCAGTAACACGTCTCTGGAGACGCCTTGTTGCAGCAAAAATGATAAAATCTTTTCAAAAGACGCCAGACTTTTAAAAGCTTCACCATCTTCAATCAGGATGTGCACAGGGGAATGACTAAACAGGGCATTAACTTTTGCTAAATATAGCGGCGCCACGGTAGGATTTGAAACGATGACGACTTGCCGGGTATCGGCCAGCGAAGCGACAAGAGAACTAAAGCCGGTATTGATATCTATCGGGTAGCTGCGCTGACCAAGTTGGACTTCAACTTTTTGCATTTGCAGCTCCCTTTTTCGTTAAAAACCCAACTGTTCAATAATTTGGTTTGCGACTGCGCGGGCGCTTTGTTCGTCTGTGCGCACGGTAAAGTCGGCAATCTCTTCATATAAAGGATTCCGATCCGCAGCAAGGCGTTCTAACACTTCACGCGGCGCTTCTTCAGTTTGCAGCAAAGGACGGCGTTTATCACGTTGAGTCCGAGCTACCTGCTTTTCTATAGGGGTTTCCAGATAAACCACAATACCCCGTGCTGATAAGCGGTTGCGAGTCTCTTTACTCATCACCGAACCACCACCCGTCGCCAAAACGATACCCTGCAATTCGGTTAAATCGGAAATGACCGTTTCTTCACGCACTCTGAAGCCCTCTTCACCTTCCAAATCAAATACCCAGGCGATATCAGCACCAGTGCGGCGCTCAATTTCCTGATCTGAATCGAAGAAGTCAAGATGAAGCATGTCTGCTAAATGACGTCCGATAGTGCTTTTGCCTGCGCCCATCGGGCCCACAAGGAAGATATTACGTTTTTCTGCCATATGTCGTAGTGCTAAATCAGCTTACTCAATGAAAAGTTGAATTGAAGGACCAAAAGGCTCCCGCGAAAATTTGAAGCGCTGAATTATGTCAGGAATGGCCTTTCGTTGGCAAGTTAAATCTGACTTGATTCGGGAAGCTGCTGCGCAGCTCCCGAATCAAACCGCCTTTACTGGCCTTCAGTCAGGATCTTAGGAGTGACGAAAATAAGTAACTCGTTTTTCTCATTAACATCACGTTTTGACCGGAATAAAGCACCAACATAAGGGATATCACCAAACATAGGTACTTTCGACACTGTCGATAGTATTTGCTGCTGATAGATACCACCAAGCACGATAGTCTCGCCGTTATCCACCAGTACCTGGGTCTGAATTTGTTGTGTGTCTATCGCGGTTGCTGGTCCTGTTGGAGTTTGAACCGTTTCACCGCGGGTATTCTGGGTAATTACCAGGTCCAGAATAATTTTATTATCCGGCGTTATTTGTGGCGTTACTGTCAGGCTTAGTACCGCTTTTTTAAATTCAACGGTGGTGGCACCACTGGATGCCGCCTGTACATAAGGGATCTCTACACCTTGCTCAATTCGAGCTTCTTTCTGATTCGAGGTAGTGATCCGCGGACTGGCGATAATTTCACCTTTGTTTTCCTGCTCGAGTGCTGAAAGCTCTAAATCAAGCAAGGTACCATCAGCTAAACGTGCAACATGGAATGCAATACTGCCTGCCGGATTCTGGATAGGCAGGTTAACGTTCCAGCGGTCATCCAGTGCCGGGAACTGGCCAGTAGAAATAGCGTTTGAGCCTGAAGCATTACCCGATACGCCCCGGTTGCCACCACTGGTACTCTGCTGGTCACTAAAGCCCCAGCGAATACCCAACTCATCGGTAACACTGTCGCGTACCGTTACCATTCTTGATTCAATCAATACCTGACGAACCGGCACATCTAACCGCTCGATCAATTTACGGACGCTTTCAATATTCTTGGCCGTGTCTTTAATTAAAATGGTGTTAGTACGCTCATCTACAACCACACTGCCACGACTGGACAACAACGTGGCTTCGCGGTTGGCTAGTAAACCAGCCAGATCAGCTGCTTTGGCATAATTAATGGTCAAATAATCTGAATAAAGTGGCTCAAGTTGTTCAACCTGCTGCTTCGCTTCTAACTCGCGGGCTTCCCTGGCTGATAATTCCTCAGTTGGCGCTACCATCAGAATATTACCATCCATCCGCTTATCGAGGCCTTTAACACGCAATACGATATCAAGCGCCTGATCCCACGGCGTACCATCTAAACGCAAGGTAATGTTGCCGGTAACCGAATCACTGGTGACCAGGTTAAAACCGTTATAATCTGCGATAATCTGCAATACTGTACGGATCGGAATATCCTGAAAATTCAGTGATATAGGACGACCTTTATACTCACGACCGCCGCCCAGAATACTACGATTGGTGGTATCGCGCTCAATGTTAAGCGTGAAAATATTATCTATCTGCTGATAGGTGTAAGTGAAGGCGTCGCTGGTCGCAATTTCTAAGCGGGCTGATGCGCCCTCCTTAAAAGTTTCTATTCCGGTAACGATAGTACCAAAATCCATGACATCCAGCTGATACAACAACTCATCTAAAATGTCAGTATTATGGAATTCAACAATTAACTTTCCAGCACGCTCACTGACATCTACTGCTGCAGTATTTTCGCGCAGGAACACTAACACCCGGCCTTCACCTTTCTCGCCACGACGAAAATCTATAGCCTGCACCCGGTTAATATAGGTCGGTGTTACGTCTGCGGCCTGACCTACCTGCTCAGCAGTCGGATTATCAGAAATGTGCATATAAAACACATTACCGCGCACCCGGGTCCGGTATATTTTCAGATAATCAAGATAAATTGTTGATTTAAAACCTTCGCCGAGGAATTCAGACTTTATTCTTTTTACTCCGGCCTTATCGATCATCACTTGTTCAAGTTTTTCTTCGTAGTCAGAGTTATCGAAATACAGCTCTATCCTGGCTGGTTCATTAAACACCTGAATACTCGGATCTGTGTACAGATCTTCATCGAATATAAACTCGATCTCTGTTTCGCCGGTGAGCAAGGGGTTATACCTGACATCGTACAGCAATGGGACTGCTGCTGCAGGCAATGCGAACAACAATAACGCTGTCACAGCCAGCCGGGTGCCGGTGATTCCTCGGGAAATTCTTTTGATTATTTTATCCATGATATACTCGCACACCTATCAATTACTCGTCATTGCTGTAGTTTCAACCATTTGAACCATGGTCGTCCGCTCTTTCCAGCAACCTGCCCCGTCTGGGATTAACTCTAACAATTCTACATGGGTTGGCTCGACACTAATTACCCGCCCATGAAATAAACCAACATAATTATTTAACGTTATCCGGTGTAGGGTTTTATCTGACGCTTCGATCAACGCCCAGATATTACCGGTATCACCTAAGGTCCCACGCATTTTCAGGTTATCAAGTGCATACTTCTCCAGCGGTTCCTTGCGCCGTCTCGGATCCGGATGCAGACAATCCTGTACCTGCAAGAATCGATCCTGAACAGCTTCAGGCCGTGGCTCTGAAAACGGACTCCGGCTATTTTGAGATAAATAAGCAATATGCTCAAACTCTTTAACCTCTGGCAGCGGCTCTACTCGTGGCTGAGTACTGGCTTTAACAGAGTCCATATGGGCCTGAACTTCACTTAAGTCGTCAAAGCAACCTGACAGTAAGGTTGCAACAGAAACTGCTAAGATGAGTTTTCTCATTGCGCAGTCTCCTTATAGCGGTACGTTTTCGCGGTAACATTAAAACGTAAGCGTTCGTCTTTTTCTGTTTGAATGGAGAAATCGTGCAAACTGACTATCCGCGGTAATTTGGCAACTTCACTCACAAAGTTACCGAATTGATGGTAGTCGCCTACCACGTCTATTTTAATCGGCAGTTCAGTATAAAATTCTTTTTCAATTTCCGGCTCCCAGTTAATCCTCAGAAAGGTTAAACCGCTTGTGGTACCAACATAGGTTATGTCGTCCAGTAAGCCTGGGGTTTCGTGAGTGGTTGGCAGCTGCTTCAGTAAGAATGAAAACGTATTTTCCATTTCAATCATCTGCTGCTTATACAAATCGAGATTAACTGCTGAAGCATAGCGAGTACGGTAAACTTGACGCAATTCCGTCTCTTTTCGCTCAGCACTGTTTAATTCATCAATTTTGCTGTCAATTAATAAGAAATAACTCAGAGTCCCAACTAAAGCCGCCAAAATAATGGTGAAAATGACTTTAGCTGCAACGGGCCAGGAGCCCATGTTTTCAATATCAAGATCATTAATATCGATTTCAGATAAATTGAAATTCAGGCTCATCGTGCACCACCTCTCGCACTGGGTGTAACCGGCTCACTATCCTGCACCGCTTCATAGCCTTTCACGGTAAGATGCATTTTAAAGTTACTGAGTAACCGAGATTCATCTTTACCCGCTTCAATAAACTCAAGTAGCGGACTATCCAGTAATTCTGACTGTTCAGCATCGCGCAACATCGTTGACAGCCGGTTATTTGACTCACTACGACCAATCAATAATAAATTAGAGCCTTTTTTCTCTAATTGCGTCAAATAAATACCCGATGGTACTACCCGGGCAATTTCAGACATAATTTCTGTACCCAGGTTTCGGCTGCCCTGTAGCTGTTCAATCAGGCTCATTCGCTGCTGTAAACTACGTTTTGTTTCATTCAAAGTGCGAATTTCAGCAATTTTCTGATCGAGCACTTTAATTTCATTTTCCAGATAGCGATTTCGCTGATACTGGCCATCAATCATACTGCTGTAGACCATGTTAATCAGGAAAAACACCAGAAAACTCATTACTGCAGTCATCGCCAGTACGGTTACATATTGTTTTTGCTTTTCTTTGCGCGCAGCTTCACGCCAGGGCAGTAAATTTATATATGCCATGATGAAAAACTCCGTAAGGCAAGGCCACTGGCAACCATTAATTGCGGGGCACTTTTATTTAATTGTTCACGATCAACTGAAGTGGCAACATCGATTGTTTTAAATGGATTGGCCACCACAGTGTGGATGCCAAGTTCGTCAATCAGTAGCCTGTCTATGCCTTCAATTAACGCGGTACCTCCAGAGACAATAAGGTAGTCAACGGCATCGCGGCCACTACTGGTAAGATACATCTGGATGCCGCGCCGTATTTGTTGCAATAACATGGTCTGAAACGGCGCCAACACTTCGAAGGTATAGTTTGGCGGTAAATCACCACTCACTTTAGCCAGTTCAGCTTCGTCATAACTTTTATTGTAATAAGACAAAATACTGCGGGTGTATTGCTCACCACCGAAGGCCTGGTCCCGCGTATACAGTGTCTTACCTTTTTCAACAATACTCAGTAAGGTCATAGTGGCGCCAATATCAACCAGTGCCACAACCTTACCAGCCGCATCATCTGGCAACTGTTTAAGACATAATTCAGCAGCCCGGCTCAAGGCATAACTTTCAACATCAACCAGCTTGGAACTAAAACCACCATTCTCTAATGCGGCTACTCTTGCTTCAACACTCTCGGTCCGTGCGGCGCTTAGCAACACATTGACTTTGGACGGATCGGACTCATTCACATCCAGCTTTTCGAAATCAAGACTAACTTCATTTAATGGGTAAGGAATTAAGGTATCCGCTTCAACTTCTATCTGGCTTTCCAATTCAGCATCAGTTAATGACACATCCATGAAGATCACTTTGCTGATCACGGTGGATCCAGAAACCGCAGCAGCGGCGAATTTGATCGACCTTGGGATCTTCTTACGGATCTTGCCGATCACATTGCCGACGGCTTCAATGTCCTGGATCTCACGATCTGACATTGCGCCTTTGATCATCGGCTCGACAGCAAAGGCCTCGACCTTGTACTGGTTACCGTGCTGACTTAACAGCACAGCCTTGACAGAGTGAGCACCGATATCAATGCCAACCATCATAGGTGTTTGTTTACTGAACAGGCTTTTTATCATAGCTTCCTGCGGCCATTTTATAGTTATGTTTATTATTGTCGTATTCTTAGCTCAGACGCTATTTTTTAGCAAGAAAAAGCGTTTCATCGACACTCAATAAATATATACTAGCAGCGTTGTAAAGGAATTGGGAGTAAAAATTGGGGTTATTCAGTGTCTTGGGTTAAAAAACTTTTAATAGTCTGCCTGGTTGGTTTTTTCGCCGGGATCCTGACGATCGTTGCGATGTACTTTTATGTCCGAAATGATCTGCCAGATGTGGCAACCTTGAAGGAAGTAAAGCTACAAACGCCGATGCAGGTTTATACTGCTGACGGCCAGCTTATTTCACAATTTGGTGAGAAACGGCGTATCCCTTTAAAACTGGATGAAATGCCACCTTTGCTGATTCAGGCTTTCTTAGCTATTGAAGATACAAGGTTTTATGAACATCCTGGTATAGATGTTATTGGCATAATGCGCGCCCTTACCGTGGTTGCGTCCTCAGGCGACTTTAGTCAGGGTGCCAGTACTATTACCCAACAGTTAGCGCGTAATTTCTTCCTGAGCCGGGAGAAAAAGATCATGCGCAAAATTAAAGAAGTGTTCCTGGCGTTCCGAATTGAGAACCTTCTGGAAAAAGATGAAATTCTTGAGCTTTACCTGAATAAAATTGAATTAGGTCATCGTTCTTTTGGTGTTGGTGCCGCTGCGCAAGTTTATTTTGGCAAAACCGTTACCGAATTAACCCTTGATGAAATTGCTATTATAGCTGGCTTACCCAAAGCGCCCTCTATACTGAATCCTATCCGTTCTCCCGCAAACGCAAAAAAACGGCGGGATACGGTACTTACCCGAATGCGTGCTATCGATGTTATCAATGAACAAGAATACCGAACTGCGTTAGCAGCCCCTATTACCAGTAAATTGCATGGTGCTCAGATCACGGCTTCAGCGCCATATATTGCTGAAATGGTTCGTCAGCAGATGATCGAACGCTTTGGGGAAGAAGCGGCTTATTCTGAAGGCTACCGGGTATACACTACTATCCAGAGCAACGAACAGCAGGCGGCAAAGCAAGCCTTACAACAAAACTTGTATCAATATGATGAGCGCCATGGTTACCGCGGGCCAGTAGCAACTTTATGGCAAGCAGAGCTAGCAGCAATCAACTCATCCGAAAATGCAGAAACAACAGCTCCGGCGGAACCGGCACAAAGCACCGATAGACCATTGTTTAACGAAACTAACCGCCCCGAACATAACGACATATTGTCCTATTTAAGTGAGCAGCAAGGTATTGAGGATTTATTTCCGGCTGTGGTACTTACGGTGAACGACAAAAGCGCTGAAGTGTTGCTGGCCAGTGATCAGATAATAACGCTGGAATGGGATGGGTTAAAGTGGGCCAGAGCCTTTATAACTGATGAGCGTCAGGGTGTGGCACCCAAAAGTGCTGCGGCTATTCTGGCGCCAGGTATGCATGTTATGGTGCGGCAACAAGAGCAGCAATGGCGTTTGAGCCAGATACCGGCTGCAAGTAGCGCGCTAGTCGCCGTTAATCCTGAAAATGGGGCCATACAGGCGTTAGTTGGTGGCTATAGTTTCAGTCAGAGTCAATTTAACCGGGCAACACAGGCAAAACGCCAGGTCGGTTCAAATATCAAACCTTTCATTTACTCTGCTGCGTTGGAGCACGGCTATACATTGGCTTCGATAATGAATGATGCGCCCATTCATCAATGGGATGATAACGCAGGTATTGCCTGGCGACCACGTAATTCGCCCCCGGTATATGATGGACCAATCCGGATCCGGGAAGCCTTGGCTAAATCGAAAAACGTGGTGTCAGTTCGTTTGCTACGTGGTGTCGGTATCGACCAAAGTATTCGTCATTTACAGCGATTTGGCTTTGCCGCGAATGATTTGCCTCGCAACGAAACCCTGTCATTAGGTTCTGCATCATTAACACCGCTCGAAGTAGTCACTGGCTACGCGGCGTTTGCAAATGGTGGTTTTCTGGTCACGCCGTTTGTTGTTGACCGGGTACTGAATGAACAGAATGAAGTTATTTTTCAACATTATCCAGAAATTGCCTGTCGTGATTGTCTGGCCCAGGCTCAGACTCCAAACGAATTGCTACCAGATACAGCAGAGACGGCTGCGCCAGAACTTACTGCTGACAGTGAGCAACAGTTACAGGAACTGTTTAACGCCATGCAACAGTCTGAAGCAGCGGAGCCAGCAGCTGAAGCCGAACTGGTTGAACCGGTTGATCCGGTAGAACCGCAAGTAGCGGAGCAGGTAGTCAGTAGTCAGAATGCGTACTTAATTGCTGATGCACTGACCAGCAGTGTCTGGGGCGGTGGCGACTGGCGTCAGGGTACCGGTTGGAATGGCACGGCCTGGCGCATTCAACGATTAAAACGACGTGACATTTCTGCAAAAACCGGTACTACCAATGATTCTAAAGATACCTGGTTCTCCGGTTTTACCGCCGCAACGGCAGTGACTACCTGGGTCGGCTTTGATGATGCCAACCGCAGTCTTGGCCGGGCGCAGTGGCATGCCAATATGGGGCAGGATCAGAGTGCCGGCACCGAGTCAGGTGCCCGAACCGCGTTACCTGCCTGGCTTGATTATATGGCAATGGTGCTACCTGGTTATCCGGAAGAACCCATACAGCCCCCTACTGGCCTGGCGTCGGTACGGATTGATTTAGCCAGTGGCTTACTGAGTCGCAGTACCGACCATACCAGCACGTTTGAATTTTTTAAAATTGGTACTGAACCTACACAGTATAGTCAGAATAGCGTACAGCAAATTCATTTCGATAATGATAAGAAAGCTGAACCGGACGAATCTGAACTTTTTTGATACGTACCTTACACACGATTAACTGACACCAGAATTACGGTTTATCTATCCAATAAAAAGGCCAGCAATAACGCTGGCCTTTTATGCTTTTCATTACCTCGTATTAACCCTGCTAGTGACTATTAGCCGCTTTTTCAAACCAGACTTTAGCACTCGCCAGTGCCTGCATAACCTGCTCTGATGCCGTTCCGCCCAAGGCGCACCGTCGCGCCATACCAGCTTCCAGTGTCAGGGCAGGATAAACATCATCACTTATTAACGTACTCACCTGTTGCAACTCAGCAAGGCTCAATGCTTCCAGCGGCAGCTGTTGCTTTGACGCCACTAACACCAGCTCACCGGCACATTCATGTGCATCCCGAAATGGCATACCTTTGCTTACCAGATAATCAGCCAGATCGGTGGCATTGCTGTAACCAAGCTCAGCAGCTTTACGACATTGTTGCTGGTTCACCGTTAAATGAGGCAACACGGTCGCCAATACCAGTAATGATTGTTGCCAACTGTGCATCAGATCAAAAAAGCCCTGCTTATCTTCCTGCATATCTTTGTTATAAGCCAACGGCAAACCTTTGAGAACATGTAAAATGGCTACCAGGTGACCCAGCACCCTGCCGGTTTTACCACGCAATAGCTCAAATACGTCTGGGTTCTTCTTTTGCGGCATTAGTGAAGAACCAGAACTGATGGCATCACCTAACTTAAAAAAGCCAGCTTCACCAGAGCAGAAGAAAATAACATCCTCTGACAACCGCGATAAATGCGTCATGCACAAGCTGGCCGTTGCGGAGAGTTCGACCAGATAGTCCCGGTCCGATACCGCATCTAAGCTATTTAAGGCCGCGTTACCAAAGCCCAGCTCAGATGCCAGAACCTGACGATCGATATTTATGCCGGTCCCGGCCAATGCACCGCAACCGAGCGGACAACTGTCCATTCTCACCAGCGCATCGTCCAGTCTGCCCAGGTCACGCTTAAACATTTCGACATAAGCCAGGGCCCAGTGAGCAACCAACACCGGTTGGGCACGCTGCAAATGGGTAAAGCCCGGCATTACCGCGTGCTCAGCTTTTTCGGCAAATTCAAGCAATGCTGCCAGTGCCGCCAACAACGATTTTCGTACCGTGCCTGTTTGCAAACGAGTCCATAACCGCAAGTCGGTTGCGACTAGATCGTTGCGACTGCGGCCAGTATGCAACTTTTTCGCTACGCTCCCCAGCTTGGCGGTAAGCTGGCTTTCCACCCAGCTATGGATATCTTCTTCGGTTGTCTGCAATGGCAAACGGGGATCAGCTTCTATCGCGATCGCCAGATCGGCCAACCCCTGATCAAGTTGGCTGGCTTCATCAGCACTTATAATGCCGGCGTGTTGCAGGCCTTTGGTCCAGGCTCTGGATGCGGCAATATCCTGCTGGGCCAGCAAATAATCAAAACTAAGAGAGTCGTTAAAATCACGAAACTCGCTCAGGGTGGCTTCAGTAAATCGTCCTCCCCACATCGCCATAGTACTTAATCCTTTTGTTGATGCATTGCCCGGATCCGGCTGGCCAGACTGTATAACCGGATAAAACCAGCAGCATCTTTCTGATCATACACTTCGTCACCCTCAAAGGTAGCAAAAGCCTCTGAATACAGAGTGTTAACCGACCGACGTTTCGCAACAGTAACATTACCTTTGTACAGTTTAATAACGATATCCCCGGTTAACTGTTCTGCCAGCGATGTCGCCGCGGCCAGTAACGCGTCTTTAAGCGGGGTAAACCAACGGCCATCGTATACCAGCTGAGCAAACTCCAGACCGATTTCTTCGCGATACTTCAGTGAGCTTCGATCATAAACCAGTGCTTCCAACCCTTTTAAGCCCGCCAGCAGAATGGTTCCGCCTGGTGTTTCATAGCAACCCCGGGACTTCATACCCACCAGCCGGTTTTCAACGATATCAATTCTGCCTATGCCATGTTCAGAGCCCAGCTCATTTAAAAATTGAATGGCGGCCACCCCATCAAGTTGCTGACCATTAACCCGGGTTAACAGGCCACGCTCAAATGCCAGCTCAACATAAGCCGGATGGTCTGGCGCCTGCTCGGGTGATTTTGTCCACATCCACACTTGCTCAGACGGCTCGCACCATGGGTCTTCCAACTCGCCGCCTTCATGTGATATGTGCCACAGATTGGCATCACGACTATAAATCTTGGTGGCAGAAGCGGTTGTCGGCACCTTTTTTTCAGCCAGATAATCAAGCAGCGACTGCCTGGAGTTAAACTGCCATTCACGCCATGGCGCGATAACTTTTAACTGCGGTGCCAGCGCCGCAAAACAGCTTTCAAAACGCACCTGATCATTACCTTTACCGGTACAACCGTGGCAAAGCGCATCAGCACCCAACTCCAGCGCCAGTTTTACCTGAGCTCTGGCAATCACCGGGCGGGCCATTGAGGTCCCCAGTAAGTACTGGCCTTCATAAACGGCACCGGTTTTTAACGTTGGATAAATAACTTCATTGACCAGTTCATGCTGCAGATCCACCACATAACAGCTACTGGCTCCTGAGTTAATGGCTTTTTGCTCAACTCCGGCCAGCTCTTCTTCGCCCTGACCAACATTGGCGACAAAGGCAATAACTTCACAGTCATAGTTATCTTTTAACCACGGTACAATAGCTGATGTATCCAGGCCACCTGAATAGGCCAATACCACTTTTTTTATACTCATTATTACCTCAACTAAATAAACTGACTAAAACTGCATTCTGGGCATGCATCCGATTCTCGGCCTGTTGCAATACCAGTGAATAATCACTGTCGAGCACTTCGCTGGTCACTTCCTGGCCCCGATGCGCCGGCAGACAATGCATAAAATGTTTTACTGCTAAACGCTGCATTACCGCAGTATTAATCTGATAATCGGCGAATAACTGGCCAACTTGCTTGGGATCCGCTTTAGCGCCCATCGACAACCAGGTGTCGGTATAAATGGCATCTACCCCTGCGGCAGAAGATAAATGCTGACTCAGAATCAGTTTAGCGCCACTTTTCGCTGCCAGTTGCTGTGCTTTAAGTAAAACGTGGGCATCAGGGCCATAACCCGGAGGGGTAATCACGGTTAAATCCATGCCCATGATTGCCGCGCCCAGCATTAAAGAATGGCAAACATTATTGCCGTCTCCAACAAAGGCTACATGCACCTTGTCCAGCTCACCAAATTGCTCATGTAACGTCAGTAAATCCGCCAGAGCCTGGCAAGGGTGATATAAATCACTCAGGGCATTAATTACCGGCTTTTTACTGCTGTGTGCCAGCTCTATCAACGTTTTCTGGCTGAAGACCCGGGCGACGATCGCATCGGTCCAGCACGCCAGATTACTGCCGAAATCCTGCACCGACTCACGTACGCCCATGGCACCATTTTGTAAATCGAGATAAACACTGTGCCCGCCCAGCTTATTAATTCCCACATCAAAGCTAACCCGGGTACGCAACGAAGGCTTTTCAAACAGCAGGGCGATGCTTTTGCCGGCCAACGCCGAGCTATACTGCGCCGGGTTCTGCTTGATTTTTACGGCTAACGTCAACATCTGACTAAGTTGGGTCCGGTCCAAATCCGCTAAGCACAATAGCTGACTTAATTTACTCATAAAACACGCTGTTATCCGCCAGGCGGTTTCCCAGGTTATGCCATCAGTACACTGTCACACTGCGGCAGGTTTAATATAAAATGCAGGTGCCAACCGGCTCGTTCTGCATCAGCTTTAATAAATTCTCTGGCTGTTGCCAGCCCGCAACAATGATATTGCGCCGCAGCGCCAGGCCAGTTTCCAGGGCTGCATCCAGTTTTACTTTCATGCCGCCTTTAATTACGCCACTGGCTACCAGCTCAGCGGCGCCAGCGGGGCTAAGCTCGGCAATAAGCTGCATCTGGCTGTCCAGAATACCCGGAACATCTGTCAGTAAGACCAATTCACCCTGCACTAACTGACAAATGGCGGCAGCGGCTAAATCCGCGTTTACATTGAGCAACTGGCCTTCACTTCCAATACCTACCGAGCTGAACACCGGCGTAAAACCTTGCTCCAGTAACAACTGGATCAGCGTTGCACTATTCGCTTTTGCCAGGCCAACCGCACCAAGCTTAGTATTAACCGTAAACTTCAAGCTGGCGCCTGCAGACAGATTCAGCCCTACCGGATTCAAGCCTTGCTGCATCGCCCGGCTGACTAATTCAGCGTTAACTGCACCGTCCAGCGCGCCGGTTATTACCGGCATTTGTTCTGCAGGGGATACACGCTGGCCATCAATTTTCTCAGTGCTAAAACCAAATTTTGCCAGCCAGAGGTCGACCTGGTCACCACCACCATGCACCAGTACCACAGGCCGCTGCTGTTTGAGCTGACAGCACACGGCAAGTAGTGCATCCAGCGCAGGGCGCTCCTGCAATAAACGGCCGCCCATTTTTATTACCAGCGGTAAAGTTTTCATACTGCCACCCCGCCAAATAAACCGGCAGTTTCGGGCTTATTAAAGCGTACATTGGCGGCTTGCATTGCCTGCGCTGCAGCGCCTTTTAGCAGGTTATCAATGGCTGAAACCACAACCAGCTGCTCGCCATCTTGCTGCCAATATAAGTCGCAATAGGGAGTACCGGCCACGTTAGCGACATTAGGTGATTGATTTAATATTCGGACCAACGGTTTATGCTGATAAGCCTCGGTGAACGCGCTTTTAACCTGCTCTGGACTGACATCAGATTTTAATGTCACCACACTGGTAGCAAGAATACCGCGTTTAAAATTGCCTAAATGGGGAGTAAATACCACTTTCCGGTCAAGGTTTTGTTCAATTTCGGGACGATGCCTATGCCCAAAAAAGCCATAGGCATTTAAACCCACTTCACAAAATGACGTACTAAGCGCGGCTTTGCGGCCGGCTCCGGACACGCCACTGGTCGCATTAATCACCGGGATGCATTGCTCCGCCAGTAAGCCAGAGCTCACCAAAGGTAATAGTGCCAATGAACAGGCAGTTGGATAACAGCCGGGGACTGAAATCAGATTTTTCGGAGTCTCCTTCAGCCATTCCATCAGGCAATATACTGCCTCATTTAACAGTTCTGGGTGCTGATGCTGATAACCATAATATTTAGGATACAGCGCAGGCTCTTTAAGCCGGAACGCCCCCGATAAATCGACCACCACTATACCAGCTGCCAACAGCAATGGCGTAACGGCTTCACTGGCTTCATGCGGTAACGCCAGAAAAGCGACATCAACGTGTAAGCTGCCGATCCTTTCGTCCTGCCAGGGCTCAACCGTAATATCAATGGCATTGGTAAAGCGTGGATATAAATTGCTTAATGGCTCTGCGGTGCGACCCGCAGACGCAAACGCGTAATCCAGCGAAAAATAAGGGTTGGCTACCAATAAAGCGCATAGCTCGGCACCGCTGTAGCCAGCAGCACCTAACACTGCACTGCGAATTTTTGGATCAGAAGATGACACTAAAGACATGTTTACCCTATTCAGTTGCAAAACCAGCTAAAAGTTATAGCATATAACGGCTGCTAGTGTAGAACGGCAAACATGCAGAATCAACAATAATTATGCTGTTTTTGTGAATTTTTATCTATTTTTAAAAATCAATCATCATTGTTGTTATCGTTAGTAATCACAGCATTACGGCCATGGTTTTTTGCCTGATACAGCGCTCTGTCTGCATCAATAAGCAATTGCTTGCCGTCATCCTTATCGTCTAGTATCGCCAAACCAATACTTAACGTAATGGTCAAATCAGCAACAATGTCAGAATAGTCTGCACTGGCTACCTGCTGCCGGAGTCTGTCGCAGACCTCCTCGGCCAGGGCTACAGGGGTATCTGGTAATAAAATAACAAACTCTTCGCCGCCCCAACGGGCCAGCGAATCGATATCACGACAATGTTTCTGTAAGACTGCGGCTACCCGCTTTAATACCTCATCACCCACTGTGTGTGACCAATTATCATTAACCTTTTTAAAATGGTCTATATCGAGCAAAGCCAGACAAAGTGGTTCCTGTTGGCGTTTCGCCCGTTTCAGCTCATGCTGCATTGCTTCATCAAATGCCCGGCGGTTGGCCAGACCGGTCAATGAATCTAATCTGGCTAAGGCAGCCAGTTCAGCCGTTTTTTCCGCAACCTGTAATTTCAGTTTTAATTCGCTGCGCTTTAAACTACCAAGGCGCCAACGAACCGCACTGATAATAAGGACTGCCAGCGCCAGCACCACCAGCAACTGAAACAAAGGCCGTTGCCATAAGTGAGGTGCAATACTAAATGATACTGTTGCCGCCGGACTCCAGCCACCATCGGGGTATGAGGCCGCCACGTTAAACCGGTATTGGCCCGGGAGCAAATTGGTATATTGCACATTTGGCTGATTGCCGCGCAAGGTCCAGTCCTGTTCAAAACCTTCCAGCATAGTCCGGTAGCGAATGCGCTGCGGCATAATATAGCCAAGACCAGCATATTCCAGTTCTATCCGGCTGGTGCCGGCAGCCAGTTCAATCCTGTGCTCTGGCGCGTACTCCTTACCGTCTGCCACCAGTTTCTCCAGCACCACTGGCGGAATGATTGCAGAGAACGACGTCAATCTGGTTGGCTGCACTTTACTGGCGCCAACGGAGGTAGCAACCCACACCGAGCCATCGCTGTGCAAACTGGCTGCCGGCGAAGACCCGCCATTAGCCTGAGAGCTGGCCATACCGTCACTCTCGCCAAACAGCTCATAATTTACCTGATCGCGCCGACCATAAACCACATCAAGCGCCTGCTGCCTGCCAATGCGAAGTACCCCCCTATTGGTAGATATCCAGAAGTGTTGTTGCTTATCTATAACCAGCTGAAATAGTTTATCAAACGGCATGCCATGAGCTCTGCCAACCAGGGCAAGCTGTTCGCTGGCTAAATCAAACGCTACCAACCCCCGGTCAGTCGTCATCCATAAAATACCGGCTTCGGTGTCTTCCAGAAAGCCAAACGCGTATTCGGCCTGATCCAATACGCTAAAATCAAGTTGACGAAGCTGATTATTATGCCATATCGATACGCCGGCACCGCTGCCGATAAATACCCGGCCATCACCGGTTAGATGCAACGCCATGATAAAGGGAGAAGGCAGTGTTCCTGCGGCTATCGGTGTAGTTAGCTGCCCCTGATCAATTAACGTGAGTCCCTGCGAAGTACCAACCAACACTGAGCCATCTGGCATTGGCAGAATTGCCCGTACTTCATTTGCTGCCAGACCATCTTCAGTACGATAGTGAGCGACTACCTCGCCATTTGCATAATGTAAAAGACCGTCGGTATAGGTGCCAATCCACAGGCTTTGCTGCTGCCCCTGCGCCAGACTCAGCACCGATTGCCCGGCGGCATGACTGGAAAGGTCGATATTGCGGATAGAGCCATCACAAATCTGGTCCAGGCCCTGGCTACTACCAACATAAACACAATCAACCTGATCAGACAGGACGGTGCGGACATAATTGTCCGCTAAACCTTGTTCGCTGGTGTAGGTGGTAAAAGGCGCGTCTCGCAAGCGGAATATCCCACCATTAGTGCCAACCCACAGGCTACGCTCTTTATCTCTGAACAGTGCCAGTACCCGGTTATTCGGTAATCCCTGCTCAATACTGAGTTGTTCGACCTTATCACTGAAAAGCCGCAATAAACCCCGATCTACCGTACCTATCCACAGTACGCCTGAGGCTTCAGGCAAAAGGGTCGCTACCGGCACATCGGCCAGTAATCTGACTAATTGCTGTTGTTCACTCAGCTGGTAAAGACCGCGCTCTGTGCCAATCAGCAACTGCTGATCGTTAGTGGCAGCCAGGGCAAATACCGGCAACGAAAGTTGCTCTGTAAATTGCTGACTTAACGCTAACTGAGTATCGATTAATGCCAGGCCCGCCATGGTACCAACCCAAATCTGACCCTGACTATCTTCAAATAAACTATGAACAGCATTGGCAGGTAAGCCATCGTCTTCGGTAAACTGGCGCCGACTGCCATCGGGCAGCTGCATAATGACGCCTTCCCCTTCAGTCGCTAACCAAAGCCGTTGCTGACTGTCGACTATTGCTTTATTAATGAGCACTCCCAGCGGCGGATAACTTTGCCACTGGTATCCCCTAACTCTGGCGATGCCACCACGGGAACCCGCCACAAAAAGATCACCATTTTCGGAAACATTTAAGGTACGGATCCCAGAGTCAGGCAGACCGGTTTGCGCGTTGCGTTCAAAAATATCGAACCGACGACCGTTAAAACGGGCTACGCCCTCCCAGGTAGCAAACCATAAGTAGCCATCCGGAGTTTGGGCAATCGCATTAATCGTGTTGTGAGGTAACCCATCGATAGTGCTCCAGCTCTCGCTGAAGTAGTTATCAAGGCTGACCATGTCATTATTTTTTGCAACGGTTGGTGTTGCGACTACTGGCATAACCAGTAGACCACTCAACAACCAAAGCAGGCTGTACGCACTGCACCGGCAAACAGTTAACAACGGCATGGCCAATCCCTGTTTCATGAAAACTAAACGTGCAACAGCAAGACTACCGCTTTTGCCGTTACTTGGGAAGCATCATACAACAGGAAGGACTAAAGTACCGGTCTCGCCCCTAACAAGTGACAGATAGCATAACTTAGTTCACTGCGATTCAAGGTATAAAAGTGGAACTGATCAACGCCTTCCTGGCTCAGTACTTTGACCATCTCCATGGCAATATTTGCCCCAACCAGATTGCGGGTCGTTGGATCACTTTCCAGCCCCTGGTAGGCTTTGTTCATCCAGTCCGGGATAGCCACATTGGTCAGGCCGGCAAACTTTTGCAACTGTTGAAAGTTGGTTACCGGTAAAATACCCGGAATAATATCAACATCAATACCTATTGCTGCACAGCGATCGCGGTAGCGTAAAAACTTTTCAATATCGAAGAAAAATTGCGTGATGGCTCTTGATGCGCCCGCTTCTACTTTACGTTTTAAATTGAGCAAATCGAACTGGGCGTTAGGCGCTTGTGGGTGCACCTCAGGATAGGCGGCCACAGAAATATCAAAATCGGCCACTGAACGCAGAATCTCTACTAAATCTGCAGCATACAACTCCGGTATTGCTGCACTGTCTGGCGGTAAATCGCCGCGCAAAGCAACAATATGCCGTATGCCGTTATCCCAGTAGTCCCTGGCAATATCAACAAGCTGATCTTTACTGGCATCGACACAGGTCAAATGTGGTGCGGCAATCAAGCCGGTGCGATATTTAATTGACTTGATAATATCATGCGTGCGATCCCGTTCTCCGGAATTCGCACCATAGGTCACCGACACAAACGACGGAGCCAGCGGCGCCAACCGTTCAATCGACTGCCACAATGTTTGTTCCATCTGCGGCGTTTTCGGCGGGAAAAATTCGAAGCTAACGTTCACCTTGCCCTGCACATCGTGCAGGTTTCGGTTAATAGCATCCAGATACCGGGCATTTGCAAAAGCCATAATTACTCTCGTTAAACCATCAAACTAACGGCTTGCGCCAGTTAATATAAGCTGCTGACACAACTGGGCAACATCAGCATGAATACCACCGGCGGTAACTTGCTTACCGGCCCCCGGACCTTTTAGCACCAACGGATTAGCGCTATACCACTGGCTTTCAATCACAAAAATATTGTCGCAGGGTGCCAGCGCAGCTAGCGGCTCATCAGAGGCTACTTGCAACAATTTCACTTCAGCCTTAGCTCCACTGTCGCTAAGGGTTAAACTCGCGGCATAACGCAATAATTTGCCAGCAGCCTTAGCATCAGCCAGCGCGCTGGCCAGCATGTTGTCCAGTAACTCACGACGTTGCCAGGCATCAGCCCAACTGCCGGCACGCAACGCTTCGGGCATCAGGGGTTGCAAGCTTATATGCGCTAACTCCAGGCTCAGCCCCAGCTCTCTGGCCAGAACCAACAACTTGCGCTGTACATCAATACCCGATAAATCATCTCTTGGATCCGGCTCGGTATACCCCAGTTCGGCCGCTTGGCTCAGCAAGCTTGAAAACGGCACGCTGCCATCATATTTACAAAGCAACCAGGATAAGGTGCCGGAAAATATCCCGCTTATCCGACTGATGTTATCGCCACTTTGCAACAAAGTTTTGATTACCTGTTGCACCGGAATACCCGCACCTACCGTGGTATTGCTGCGCCAGCTAAGCTGCGCTTTGGCAGCGGCTGAGCGAATAGACCGGTATTCAGTAAGTGGTAACGTGACGCCTTGCTTATTAGCACTGATAATATGACAACCCGCCGCGACAAACTGTGGATATTGCCTGGCAAACTGCTGGCTGGGCGTGATATCTACCAATACTTTTGGCGCTGGTAATTTTTGAATATAGTCCAGCAATTCCGCGGTCGAATAACGGTTCGCAGTCGCCAGCTGTTCTTGCCAGAGCGTCGGATTTAACCGCGCGCCAAGCCAGGCCTGGCGGGTGTTAAACACGCCAGCCAGCTCCAGAGTGATATCCTCTGCCAACGCCTGTTGTTGCTGCGCCAACATCGCTAAAAATTCCGCCCCGACATTGCCGGTGCCCGCTACCAATAATTGCAGGCTTGGTTTGCTTACTACGCAATGCTGATGGATCTGATTTAACTCTGCCACCGCTAACTCCTGCTTAAAAAGCCAAACGGCCAGTTGATCATTTTCATACAGGTGCCGTACCTGTAACTGCTGCAGATAGTGTGCTAAAGCCGCACTGACCTGTTGCTGCTTGCCGGCTTTTAACCACACCAGCGCGTAATAATCGATCGTATCTGCCAGGGGATGACACCCCTGCTGCTGCAGCTTTGTAGCGGCGTCAGGCCAAACATCAGAGGGTATCAGCCAACATTGACCGCTGGCGTGATCAGCGTTATCAGCGTTATCAGCGTGCGGCAATACCACCACAGCACTTTGCAGCTCTCGCGCCAGTGCGTCGGCATCTATCTGCGACCGGCCAGCTAATGACACTAAGCGCACCGGATTTAAACTGGTTAAAAATGCCTGGTTTGGTGCCTCAGGTTCAACTGCACACCCGGCATACTCTGGTTGCAGGGCACTACGCACCAGCAAATGAGTAGCAGTGCCAGAGAGCGGACTCAGGGTACGGGCATGTAGAACCGGGTTACCCAGCGCGGCAAGCTGACAAGCCTGTCGTTTATTAACCTGCTGGTAAGCAACCGCACTAGTGCACTTGCGCGGGTCTGCACTGTAAATGGCCGTAACATCTGTCCAGATGCTAACCCGCTGCGCCCCAAGTAAAGCCCCCACTAAGGTTGCACTATAATCGCTGCCATTGCGGCCAAGCGTAATACTGCCGCCCTTTTCGTCGCGGCCAATAAAACCGGTAATAATATGACATTGCGTTGACTGCGTACCCGCTATCAATCTGCTAAAGCGCGTAGTACTTTGCTGCCAGTCGGGTTCACCGCCGTTAAACACTAAGAAATCTCTGGCGTCTATCGCCTGCGCGGGTTTGCCTTGCTCCGTTAACAGTGCGGCTAACAGGCTTGCTGACAATAACTCGCCAATTGCCAATACTTCATTTATTTGCTCGCTGGCTAACCAGTCGGGTATCTGTTGCAACCAGCCGCTCAGCGTTGTCAGCACTATCGCAGCATGCTGTGCTGCTAAGGTGTCACTGACAAGTTGCTGTAACGCGGTGGTGAGCCGGGCCAAAGGCAGGCTGATGTCTTCAGCATGCTGGTAACGACTGATAATGGCTAGCAACGCATCCGTGGTGTCACCCGGGGCAGACACGACGACCCAGGGTAAACCGGCCTGTTGCTGCACTATCCTTGATACGGCTTGAAAACGGCTGGCACTGGCCAGACTGCTGCCACCAAATTTATGGACTTCACAGCCATGCCGGGTTAATGCTGCAGTGACTTGCTGACTCATATCCGGTTACCACAACGCCGTTAAAGCCGGGTTAAGCCGGTATTGGCGATTCAATTCTGATTTACCCTGCACTTTTGCCGCAGCCTGCTTCGAATGATGACGTGACTGCTGCGTACCCAGCCAGTTGGCAACCGCATTAAAGCCGGATTGCAAGTCAGCAATCAAATCAGCCGGCGCTTCAATACCTACTGATAACCGGACTAGCGTAGGGCCAATACCAGCGGTTTGCTGCGCGGCCGCATCCATTGAGGCATGCGTCATGGTACTCGGGTGACAAATTAAGCTCTCTATACCACCAAGCGATTGCGCCAGGGTAAACAAACTCAGGCTGGAAAAGAATACGGGTAACGCGTCGGCGGGTGCCGCTAAATCAAAACTGCACATGGCACCAAAGCCACTTTGCTGCGCTTTAGCAATAGCATGACCAGGGTGCTCGACCAGCCCCGGGTAGTAAAGTTTGCCAATCAATGGCTGGCGTTGTAAAAAGCTGACCAGCTCAGCAGTATTCTGTTGCTGCAATTGCAGGCGTGGCACCAGAGTGCGTAAGCCGCGCAGCGTCATATAGCTATCAAATGCCGGCCCGGTTACCCCTAAACAATTCGCCCACCACTTTAACTCATCACCTACGGCAGGGTCTTTTGCCACCAGCACACCTCCGACAATATCACTGTGGCCATTGATATATTTGGTGGTGGAATGCACTACAATATCGGCGCCTAATTGTAATGGTTGCTGCAGCACAGGGGATAAAAACGTGTTATCAACCACCACTTTAGCTTTTATGCTGCTGGCCAGCTGACATACGGCTTTTACATCCGTAATTTGCAACAATGGGTTACTCGGTGTTTCCAGCCAGATCATCGCTGGCTTGGCTGCCACAAGCTGTTTTGCCCAGTCAGTCTGCTGAAAATTAACGATCACCAGCTTAAAAGCCTGTTTACGCTGTGCCAGGTTAGTAAACAAACGGTAGCTGCCGCCATAACAGTCATGCGGGATAACCAAAGTATCCTCAGGCCCCAGCAATTGCAGTGCCAGTAAACAGGCTGACATACCACTGCCTGTAACAATAGCTCTGGCCCCCTGCTCTAACTCACATAACGCCTCTGCCAGTGTGTCGCGGGTAGGGTTGTTAGATCGGGAATAATCATATTGCCCCGGTTGCCCCAAAGCAGGCAGCTCATAGGTGGTAGTCAAATATAAAGGTGGGGTAACTGCACCAAATGCCGTATCTTCGGCAATACCGGCCCGGGCAGTAATAGTTGCAGCAGCTGAATGAGACATAACGACACCTTTTGACTTTCACTTTTGGATGTTTAGACGTCTAAAAGTATATCGATCAAAAATTGGATGTCAAACCATTTAGCCGTCTATAATGATTATTTGTTGCTCACTATTGGACATGGCGGGATAAAAAGTTAGAATTTGGCAAATGCGCGAGCAAATACGAATAACCATTATAAATAACTAAGGTACCCTTATGGCTAAATGGAATGGCGAATATATCCATCCTTATGCGGAACATGGTAAAAAGTCAGAACAAGTAAAAAAAATTACCGTTTCCATTCCGCTGAATGTTTTAAAAGTATTGACCGACGAGCGTACCCGACGTCAGGTTAATAACCTGCGCCATGCCACAAACAGCGAATTATTGTGTGAAGCCTTTTTACATGCGTTTACCGGCCAGCCATTGCCTGCAGACGAAGACTTACGTAAAGATAACCCGCACCAGATCCCGACAGAAGTACGGCATATACTTACCAGTATGGGCAAGCCCATTCCGGTTATTATTGAAGCAGATACCACTGAAGAATAACTAGCAAAATGTACCCTTTTAGACAAAAAACCGCCTGCAGGCGGTTTTTTTAATGCGTATAACAAGCCAAAGCAATTGCTTAGCGTCTAACTGATAAGACCGAGCTCTAACGCCAGTAAGACAGCCCGGGTGCGATCCCGCACGCCGAGTTTTGCCAGAATGGCAGAACACTGGTTTTTTACCGTACCCTCCGATTTATACAGCGCTGCAGCAATTTCTTTGTTGCTATAGCCTGCCGCCATAAGCTGCAGGATCTCCAATTCTTTTTCACTCAATGGTTCCAGCGACGCGGGCATGTTGAAGCCGTTATTGTTACTGGTTCTGATAGTGCCTACTAAACGCTCGGTAATGTTAGGGGCAAACCAGCTACCGCCTTCGGCCAGCGTTGCAATGGCCTGCACCAGGGTATCAAGTGACACATCTTTTAATAAAAAACCCCGGGCGCCCTCTGAGATACTTTTTAACACTAATTCATGTTCATCAAAAGTGGTCAGGATAAGTGTCGGCGTGCTGATACCTTCCTGCTTCATCGCTGCCAGAGTTTGTACCCCATTCATCTTTGGCATTGATAAATCCAAAAGCACCACATCAGGCTGCAGTTCAACACAGGCGTTTAATACCGTGGAACCATCTGCACACTCGCCCACTACGGTGACTTTGCCAGATAGCCCGAGCAAACTTTTAATACCGTCACGGATCAGTTTCTGATCGTCTACCAGCAATACCTTATGCATTGTCACTCTCTTTGTAAGGCAAGGTTATAGTAAGCTGCATGGCACGCTGCCGGGTAGCCAGTTGTAAACTACCATCACACTCGGTTACGCGCTCGTGCATACCGGTAATACCATTACCAGGTTGCCAGCGAGGCGCCAGTATGCCGTTATCCCAAATCATTAACTGTAACTGATGCTGCGCTACCCGGGCCGTTATTTCAACGGTGCTGGCACCACTGTGTTTTAAACTGTTGCTTAGTGCTTCCTGGACTATACATAGCAGGTGCTGCGCCTGAGCCAGATCGTTGAGCATAATCTCAGCAGGAACCTGCAGTTTTACTTCCAGCTGCGATGGCAACAGACGGGTTAGTCCTGTTATTGCATCCAGCAAACTGATATCCGCGAACTGGCGCATGGTGCTGACCGCTTCACGCACATCGGCCAGCAGCAGTTTTGCCAACTGGTGGCAATTATCCACCTGCACTTTTGCCTCGCCACTGGTTAAATGGCCGGCTACCTGCAGCTGAATGGTCAGCGCGGTTAAATGATGGCCTACCACATCATGCAAATTGCGGGCGATGCGGGTGCGCTCACTCTGACGCGACGCAGCTTGCAATAAGTGTTGAGTTGCCAGTAACTGTTGATGCTTTTGCTCGAGCTCGTCTCGGGCGGCTTCGGCATCCCGGCTGGCACTTTGCACCAGCACCGCAAACAGATGAAAACTGCCGTATAACAATGCCGTAATCCAGACGCTACTGCCCGTTTGCCAGGCTATCAGCAGATGCCACAACGCGACGACCAGAATTGTCAGTAACATTGCCGGGCCGGTGCGCAACACAAAGGGCAGCATAGCGGCCCAGATAATCGTCAAAATCGCCAGAAAATCGAAATTTCGATCCCTCAGCAACCACTGCAGCGCAAAAGCCAGCAGCAGTTGCAGTAATAATAACCAGGGACCAAAGCGGCCCCGCAACCCATAAGGCCGCTGCTCCCGGGTTAGCAGCCAGAACAGGGCGCCATATCCTAAAAAAAGCATATGCAGCAGCATACCGCCATGCGCCGATGCCGTTTTCTGTAAAATGGTTAAGGTAATGCCATACACCATCAACCAGGTTAACAATCCGGCCAGGCTGGCAAAATCAATTTTTCTTTTCATGGGGTTATTATGCGATGCCACGAAATAACTGCAATAGGCCAGAAGTCATAGTGGAAAATCCTGACTTCTGGCACCTGCTATCACCACGGCACAGGCGTAAGCTGTCTCCATCAACCAAGGAGGCTGACTATGTTAACGATCCACACTACATTGTTATATATGCACATTTTTCTAGGCGCTATCGCGCTAATGGTATTCTGGCTACCCATTATCGCTCGAAAAGGCAGTAAGCTGCATATTAACGCCGGCAACGTGTTTTACTACATTATGCTGTTTGTTGCAGGTTCAGGGATTGTGATGAGCCTGATGGGTATGTCAGATCCCATCGGGATTTACGTCAACACTAAGCAAATCAGTAATGAACAAATTGAAAAAATGATGGTATGGCGTATTCCGTTTACATATTTTTTGTTGCTGTTGAGCATGCTCACCTGGGTAACCGTGCGCCATGCTATTGGCGTATTACGTGCAAAAGCAAACCGCGACATGCTGCGCAGCTGGACCTATCAGGGCCCGGTATTTTTAATGTTTCCGGTTGCGGTGTTTGTTGGTTGGCAAGGGATCCGAATCGGCATGCCGCTGCTGATTATATTTGCGGTAGTCAGCCTGATAACAGCCAGCAGTATCAGTATGTATGTCTTTAAAAAAGACGTGGCGCCACGCGCCTGGATCATTGAACACTTCAGTGCCATGGTCGGTGCTGGTATTGCGGTCTACACTGCATTTTTTGCTGCGGGTGGTCGTAAAGTGTTATCAGAATGGCTGCCCGGTGAATGGCAGATCGTAAGCTGGCTGGCGGCGCCAGTGATTGGCTTAACCGTGCTGATGGCTTTGAAAGGCTATTATCAGCGTAAATATAAGGTGCAGACCAACAAAGCTTTACAACACCGTTAAAGCTGGCTTAATGTCCTGTGCAACACAGGTACAGGACAACATTATGGCCCTAACTAATACGACGCTTTCTAACAAAGTTATCTGGATCACCGGCGCTTCTGGCGGCATTGGCGAGGCCTTAGCCCGCGAACTGGCAGCCGACGGCGCCCGACTCATTCTAAGCGCCCGTCGTCAGACAGAATTGGAACGGGTACGCGATAGCTTGCCTAATGCCACTCAGCATGTGCTGCTACCACTTGATATTACCGACAATGACGCCATCACTGCCGCAATTGCGACAATCCAGCAACAGATTGGTGGTTTGGACTGGTTAATAAATAATGCCGGGATCAGCCAGCGGGCACTGATCCTCGACACCCCCCTTGAGACCGAGCGTAAATTATTTGAAGTGGATTATTTCGCTCAAATAAACTTAACCCGTCAGGCTCTGCCTCTGCTGCTGGCAGACGGTGGTGGCAAAGTTATTTTTGTTTCATCGGTCGCGGGTTTAGTCGGCACGCAATACCGCGGCAGCTATTCAGCAGCCAAAGCCGCCCTGCATTTATGGGCAAACAGTCTGCGGGCCGAATTATTTGACCAGGGCTTGACTGTCGCTACGCTTTTCCCGGGTTTTGTCAAAACGGATGTGTCACTCAATGCACTAACCGGTGATGGCAAGGCGCTCGGTGAAATGGACACCGCTCAGGCCAATGCCATGAGTGCGGAGCAATTTGCTGAAAAAGCGGTAAAAGCACTACTTGGCAACAAGAGCTATATCGTAATTGGTGGGCTAAAAGAACGGCTTGGTGCCTGGGTCTCGCGGCTTTCACCAGAGCTACTTTATAAAATGATCCGAAAAAGTAAAGTCCGCTGATTAATCTGCCTGACATACAGTGCTAGATGTCGTCAAGGCTGACTACACAGATGTCATCAGCCCTGATCTTTTTCGATGAAACTACGTTATAGGTAGTAGTTCTCCGGCAACGCAATCCGGGCAACGCCAGACTCTACTGCGGCTTCAGCTACTGCACGGGCTACCCGCGGTAACAGTCTTGGATCCATTGGCTTAGGAATAATATAAGCTTTACCGAATTCAAGTTTATCAATTTGCGCCGCTTGTAATACTTCAGCAGGTACCGGCTCTTTCGCAATAGCACGGATCGCATTCACCGCAGCTATTTTCATTTCATCATTAATAACACTGGCCCGCACATCCAACGCACCGCGGAAAATAAATGGGAAACATAATACATTGTTAACCTGATTAGGATAATCAGACCGACCGGTTGCCATAATTAAATCTTTGCGGGCAGCGTGTGCCAACGCCGGTTTAATTTCTGGATCAGGGTTTGAGCAGGCAAAAATAACCGGATTTGGCGCCATTAATGATAACGCTTCTGGTGGCAATACGTCCGGACCAGATACACCCACAAATACATCCGCTCCATTTAGTGCATCTTCTAACGTACGTTTATCCGTATTATTGGCAAACAGTAATTTATATTGGTTTAAATCGTCCCGCCGGGTGTGAATCACCCCTTTGGTATCCAGCATATAAATGTGTTCACGCTGGGCACCGCATTTAATCAGCAGCTCCATACAGGCAATGGCCGCAGCGCCCGCGCCCATGCACACAATGATAGCTTTACTAATATCCTTACCCTGAATTTCCAGCGCATTAAGCATGCCGGCTGCAGTAACAATCGCCGTTCCATGCTGATCATCATGAAATACCGGTATTTTACAGCGCTTAATCAGCTCTTTCTCAATTTCAAAGCATTCCGGCGCTTTAATATCCTCCAGGTTAATGCCACCAAACGTATCCGCGATATTGGCCACCGTATTGATGAACTCTTCTGTGGTGCGGTGGCTGACTTCAATATCAATAGAGTCAAGATTTGCAAAACGTTTAAACAGCAGTGCTTTGCCTTCCATTACCGGTTTTGAGGCCATTGGCCCCAGGTTTCCTAAACCAAGAATAGCTGTACCGTTGGTAATTACCGCCACCAAGTTGCCTTTAGCGGTATATTTGTAAACGTTGTCAACGTCAGCGGCAATTTCCCGCACCGGCTCGGCAACACCCGGGCTGTATGCCAGTGCCAGGTCTTTTACAGTTTCTGCCGGCTTACTGATTTCAATACTAATTTTTCCCGGGGTAGGCTCTGCGTGATACTTAAGTGCCTGTTCTCTGAAATCTGACATCGTGTTTTCCTGCATTTAATGAGTGAGGGTAACTTCTGATTATTGTTTGAAACAATTTTTTATTGGGTAATCAGGATTAGTTTGTCACTTTCTATTCCTAAGGTCTGACGATTTTAACAGTGCAACAACGCCTTACTGACCATACCACTTTAGTCTTATTGCTAATTGTTATAGCAACTTCAGTCGCAATCGCCAAGCCCTGTCCCACAAAGCATTTACCCGTATTAGGTATTTCTTGCCGATATTTGGATGCCGTGCACTCAGCAGCACGATTAAGATTGCGATTATTGTGATTAACTATAAAAAACGATACCAAGCCAATAGCGGGTAAAGTGCAGCCAATTCAGGCGTATAGCCATCCAAACAAGAAATAACTTGTTGCATAATCTGCTAAACAACGGAAATTAAAACATTTTTTTTATTAATATCGACTATTTGCTTAAAAAACAAGCGGAGCTGGTTTTTTGGAAATGTGGCTAAATGCCAGTGGTAAATAAAAGGAGGGTTAATATTGATTGAGTTGACGCATAAAAAAAGCACCCGAAGGTGCTTTTTTATGACGATATAAACGGGCGAATTAACGATTGCCCAATACCGCGAAACGTTTTTTGAAACGGTCTACACGGCCGCCAACGTCTAAGACTTTCTGCTTACCGGTATAAAACGGGTGGCAGCTTGAACATACGTCCAAGTGGATATCTTTACACAGCGCTGAGTGCGTTTTGAAACTGTTACCGCAAGTACAGGTTGCAGTAATTTCTTTGTATTCTGGGTGGATACCTGGTTTCATGGGTTACCTCGTTAGGCCGTATCGCTATCTGGTCATCGTGTGCCAGACACCATACGTAATTACAGTTAATTAAGGGCGCGTAGCTTAATAGATAGCCAGCCAAGTTGCAACTGCCAACCTGACTTATTTAGCACTTTGTTTTGCTTGGCAGCTGCCGGTGAGCATCTTACACTATGGCTTGCCTAATCTGAAGGATGCTAGCTGTGTCAGTTATTCGCGTGGCCCTGCCGTTACCACTGCGGCAACATTTTGATTACTTGTTAAGTGCTAATCAGCAGGTGCAGATAGGCTGCAGGTTACGGGTCCCTTTTGGCAAACGGGAATTAATTGGTATTGCCTGGCAACTTGACCCGGCAGATCACTATCCGTTAGCTCAGTTAAAGCCGGTAATCAGCGTTATTGATCGCCAGCCTGTCATAAGCGACACCTTGCGCCAGTTACTGACCTTTGCGGCAGAGTATTATCACCATCCGCTGGGCGAAGTGCTAACCGCAGCCCTGCCCGCACTGCTGCGTGAGGGGAAAAATCTGGCTGATTATCAACAACATGCCTGGCAATTAACTCCGGCCGGTGCTAAAGCCAGTCCTGCTGATTTTAAACGCTCAGCCAGACAGCTGGAAGTATGGCAAGCCTTACAACAGGGGCCGGTTCCGGCGCTGGAACTGCAGGCTAGCCATCCACGAACAACAGTGAAACAGTTGGCCGACAAAAACCTGATTGAACAACACTTGCTGCCCCTGACGCCTTATCATCAGCGCGGCCTGAAACAGCCCGCCTTGCAGCTCACTGCTGACCAGGCGTTGGCTGTAACAGCCATTAACCAGGCAGCAGAGCGCTTTCAGAGCCTGTTACTGGAAGGCGTAACCGGTTCAGGCAAAACGGAAGTTTACCTGCAAGCTATTGCACCACTGCTCGATGCAGGCAAACAGGTGCTGGTCATAGTCCCGGAAATTGGCCTTACACCACAAACGCTGGCTCGCTTCCAAAGCCGCTTTCAGGCCCCGGTGTTATGCTGGCATTCTAATCTGACGGATACTGAACGCCTTAATTGCTGGCAGCAAACCCAGGCAGGTAGCACCGCTATTGTTATTGGTACCCGCTCCGCGTTGTTTTTACCTTTTGCCAGGCTAAGCCTGATTATTATTGATGAAGAGCACGACCAATCGTTAAAACAGCAGGATGGCTTTCGCTACCACGCCCGTGATTTAGCCATAAAAAGAGCGGCCATAGAACAGTGTCCAATTTTACTGGGCTCTGCCACCCCCTCGCTGGAAAGTCTATACAATTGCCAACAACAACGCTTTGTTCACCTTAGCTTGCAAAATCGGGCGGGTGGCCAGGCCATGCCCCGTTATCAGCTGGTCGATTTAAAACAGCAGGTTTTGCAATTTGGCCTGGCAAGCCAGACATTACAATACATCCGGCAGCAACTGCAGCAGGGTATGCAGGTGATGTTATTTTTAAACCGGCGCGGCTTTGCACCGGCTCTAAGCTGTCAGGAATGCGGTTGGCTTACCGAATGCCATCGCTGTGACGCTTTTACTACCTATCATAAACAAAGCCGGCAGTTAGTTTGTCACCACTGTGGTGCCATAAAAGCCGTGCCCCGCCAATGCAAAGAGTGCGGCAGTGCCCGCCTGGCACCTGTTGGCCAGGGCACCGAGCAACTGGAAGAGAATTTACAGCAATTATTTCCTGATGTTGCCATTACCCGGCTTGATCGTGATACTACAAGGCGCAAGGGTGCGCTGGCCAGTGCGCTTGACAGCATTAACCAAAGTGGCCCACGTTTAATTCTTGGTACCCAGATGCTGGCAAAAGGACATCACTTCCCCTATGTCACTTTAGTGGTCATTGTTGATGTCGATGGTGCCCTGTATAGCAGTGATTTCAGAGCACCCGAGCAATTAGGCCAGTTACTGACTCAGGTGGCGGGTCGGGCTGGCAGAGGGAGCAACCCCGGCACCGTATTGCTGCAAACACACTATCCGGAGCATGTATTGCTGCAGGATATTATTCAGAATGGTTATGCGGCGTTTGCCCGCAGCGCCCTGCTGGAGCGGCAGCATACCCGGTTACCGCCGTATCAGCACCTGGCGCTGTTTCGGGCTGAAGCACTGCAAAGCAACTTGTGCCAGCAGTGGTTAACGGAATTGGCTGCCATGGCTAAAACCCTGCCCGGGCTTGAATTGCTGGGCCCGCTGAGCTCACCGATGGAAAAACGGGCCGGCAAATTCCGCTGGCAACTGCAACTTTACAGCGCACAAAGGCCACAACTGCATCAGGCCCTAGCCACACTGTTGCAAGCAATACAGCAGTGGCCGCTCAGCCGCCAACTGAAATGGCAACTGGATGTCGACCCTATCGACTTAAGTTAACCGTATTGTTGCTGCTTATTTCTTTTTCAGACTAAGCAGGTAGAATAGCGCCAGTGAATTCTTAAGCCAGGTTGTTAAGCTGTCAATATGCCGCAAAAAGATTACGTAAAAACTGCCCGCCCTAAGCCCAAAGCAAAACCGAGAGCCAGCGCTGCGCGCCGGGGCAATTCCAGAGCTACCAGCAAGGCAAATCGTCACTGGCTGCTGATGCTGGTGACTGCCATTTTGCTCAGCGGTTTTGCCGGCTTTCTGTGGTATCTGAAACAACAGCCGTCTGCTCCCGCTGATACCCCAGCTGATGTTTCAAAAAGCACAGCCGCAATCGACGATTTACCAGTTAAACCCGTCGCAGAACCTTACCAATACATCAAAGAACTAGAAAATAAAGAGGTACAGGTAGAAGTAGACACCACAGAGCGCGAGAAACAAGGTCCGTTTCAAATGCAATGCGGTTCATTTCGCCAGGCCGAGCAGGCCGAAGCAATGCGTGCCCAAATTGCATTTGCCGGTTACGCCTCTGCGGTGCGCCGCACAGAAGGCAGTAATGGCGTCTGGTATCGGGTAGTTTTAGGCCCCTATGACTCAAAACGCCAGGCAACTGCCGACCGAAACCGGCTACAGCAGCAAAACATCAATGGCTGCCGTATTTGGAACTGGACTTGAAAAGCAGCGTTGTCAGCCACACTTAAGCCCTAGGTTTATTTGCCATAGGGCTAAAATTCATGACAACTATCGTTTCTGTGCGCCGCAACGGCCATGTCGCCATTGGTGGCGATGGTCAGGTGTCGTTAGGCAATACCGTAATGAAAGGTAACGCCCGCAAAGTACGCCGGCTTTATAACAACAAAGTGCTGGCAGGCTTTGCCGGTGGCACTGCCGATGCTTTCACCCTGTTTGAACGGTTTGAAGCCAAACTGGAATTGCACCAGGGCCACTTAATGCGGGCTGCGGTTGAACTGGCCAAAGACTGGCGGACCGACCGTATGCTGCGTAAGCTTGAGGCTCTGCTGGCTGTCGCTGACGCCAACTGTTCGCTTATTATTACCGGTAACGGCGATGTGATTCAGCCGGAACACGATCTTATCGCTATTGGCAGCGGCGGTCCTTTTGCTCAGGCTGCTGCCACAGCGTTACTGCAAAATACTGAGCTTAGCGCATCGGATATCGTAGAGAAAAGCTTAACTATTGCTGGTGATATCTGTGTCTACACCAACCAGCAACACACCATTGAACAACTTTAAACAGGTTTATTATGTCTGATATGACCCCCAGAGAAATTGTCCATGAATTGGACCGGCATATTATTGGCCAAAGCAAAGCGAAACGTGCCGTGGCCATTGCCCTGCGCAACCGCTGGCGCCGGATGCAACTAGACGTTGGCCTGCGTGCAGAAGTTACCCCGAAAAATATTTTGATGATTGGTCCCACCGGGGTAGGTAAAACGGAAATAGCCCGGCGTTTAGCCAAACTGGCGAATGCGCCCTTTATTAAGGTTGAAGCGACTAAATTTACCGAAGTCGGTTATGTTGGTAAAGAAGTGGAAAGCATTATTCGTGATCTGACCGACAGCGCGGTAAAAATGCTGCGCGAACAGGCAATTGCAAAAAACCGGTTCCGGGCAGAAGAAGCTGCAGAAGAGCGCATTCTGGATGCGTTATTGCCAAAACCCCGTGATAGCTGGGCCGATCAGGATAATCAATCGGCCACTGACAGTAATTCTACAAACAGTTCCACCCGGCAAATTTTCCGCAAAAAACTGCGTGAAGGCCAGCTCGATGATAAAGAAATAGAGCTGGAACTGGCACAAACTCCGGTCGGTGTCGAAATTATGGCGCCGCCTGGCATGGAAGAAATGACTTCGCAGCTGCAAAGCATGTTTCAAAACCTGGGCCAGGATAAAAAGAAAAAGCGTAAACTGAAAATTAAAGACGCACTGAAGCACTTGGTCGAAGAAGAAGCTGCCCGGCTGGTCAATCCGGAAGAACTAAAAGCCCAGGCCCTGGAGGCCGTCGAGCAAAATGGCATCGTGTTTCTGGATGAAATTGACAAAATTTGTAAACGTGGTGAAACCAGTGGCCCGGATGTATCGCGGGAAGGCGTGCAGCGCGATTTATTACCATTAATCGAAGGCTGTACCGTCAACACCAAGCATGGCATGGTGAAAACCGACCATATTTTATTTATTGCCTCTGGCGCCTTTCAGATGAGTAAGCCCTCTGATCTGGTCCCTGAGCTGCAAGGCCGCCTGCCGATCCGGGTAGAATTGGAAGCACTGACCGCAGCTGACTTCGAACGGATCTTAACCGAACCCAAAGCATCGCTAACAGAGCAATCTATCGCCATGCTGGCAACCGAAGGCGTTAATATCAGCTTTAGTGATGAAGGGATTAAAAGCATAGCCGCTGCCGCATTTCGAGTGAATGAGACAACTGAAAATATCGGCGCCCGGCGCTTGTATACGGTGATGGAGCGTTTGCTGGAGGAAATCTCTTATGACGCAGCCGACCATGCTGGTGAGCATATCGACATTACCGCCGATTATGTTGAGCAACACTTGGGCGCACTGGTGCAGGATGAAGATTTAAGTCGTTTCATTTTATAGTCAGATGGGTCATCACAGCCGGTGTACCCGCTAAACACATTTTAACTAGCCAGGTAACTTATGGTATTACGCACCCTGCACTACCACCAGCAACAACGGTTGCTGGACCTGATCTTCAGTGATGGGTCGGTAAAAATGCTGAGCGCTGAGTTCCTTCGGGTTCATTCGCCATCGGCAGAAGTGCGGGGCCACGGTCAGCCGAAACTGGTGGCCAATAAACGGGATGTGGCCATTCTGTCAATTAGCCCCGTGGGTCACTACGGGGTTAAATTAACCTTTGACGATGGCCATAATACCGGTCTTTATCATTTCAGTTATTTGTGCCAGTTGGCGCAAGAGCAGCAAGAGCTGTGGCAGCGCTATCTGGCTCAGCTTAAAGCAGCCAATGCCAGTCGTGATAGTCTGATCAGCACCCGTCAGCTTAGTTAATTCTTCACTAAACGTGCACAGCGGCTCGCGTCAGGCTTTGAATATTTCAACGCTCTGGCGCAAACTGGCGGCCTGCTGCGCCACTTCCTCGCTAATCGCTGCATTTTGTCGGGCGTAACCAAACGTATCGTCAGACAAATCACGAATTTTCACCACGTTTTTATTCACCTCAGCGGCAACATGGCTTTGCTGCTCAATGGCTGCGGCTATCTGCGTGGTCATATCCATAATGTTAGTCACGTCCTGAGTAATTTCGCCCAGTAACGTCATGGCAATGCCGGCTTGCTCGGCACTGTCGGTACCTTGCTGCCGGCATTGCTGCATCGCCTCAACAATATGGCGGGTACGACCTTGTAGTGCGGTTATTATCTCTTCGATTTGACCGGTCGATTGTGAAGTGCGTTGTGCCAGATGCCTGACTTCATCTGCCACTACAGCAAAACCCCGGCCCTGATCGCCGGCCCGGGCCGCCTCAATGGCCGCATTTAACGCCAGCAAATTAGTTTGCTCCGCAATGCCACGAATAACATCGAGTACGGAACCAATGGTTTGGCTGTCTTGCTCAAGTTCGGTGACAATAGTCGTAGCCTGCTGTAACCGGCCCGACAATTGCTGAATTTTATTAACCGTTTGTTCCACTTCTTTGCGGCCACTGTTAGCATTCTGATTCGTGCTCTCAGCTTTGGCCGCTGTCATTTCAGTATTACTGGCAATTTCGTTAATGGTCGCTCCCATCTCAGTAACTGCGGTGGCGACCATATCGGTTTCAGACTGCTGGCGCTGCATGCCCTCACTGGTATCTGAAGTTGATTGTGCCAGTTCCGCTGTTGCCTGATCCAGCATCCCCAAGGCGTCGTTCACCGTTCTGATTAAATGCTGAATATCTGCCAGCATGGCATTAAAATCCTGCGCCAGATGGCTCATTTCATCCTGGCCACTTTCATCCACCCGTTGCCGGAAATCGTGCTCATTGCGGATCAAGCCAATAGTTTTGCACACCGCGAGCACTGGGTTGATAATACTGCTGCTGGTAAATCCAACTAACAGCAGCATCAGAATTAATACCACGATAAAAATAGCGACCGCCAGCTGTTTGGTAGTTTGAACCGCATTGGCGATGGCACTGCTGCTGTCTTCGGATAATGCCTTTAAGCTGGTTTCGGTTTGCTGAATAGCCGAGCGCATCTCGCCAGTAAGGCCCTGTGTTTCATCAAGCCCGAATTGCTGCATGCCGGTTACCAGGCTATTAAAGCCATCACGATAGGCATTGGCCGGGGCGACACCGGCAGGAAAGCTGCGTTGCAATGCGGCGATAAAATCAGAGAAGGCGCTGTTAAAGCCTTCAACATAGCGCAGTTCACGGCGCAGTAAAAAATCTTTTTCCTGGCGCCGTAACTGCAGCAAGTTCAGTTGTAACTGAATTTCATCGGCCTGGCTAAGCTGCTGCTCCAAAGTTTGGGCACTCTCACGCAGTCGGCCCTGTAAGCCTTCAGCTGCGCTCAAACCCAGCTGCTTTTGCTGCGACACCAGGTTATTAAATACGTTTTGATACTCTGAGGTGAGTTGGCTGAACTGGTTGAGTGGTGCAACATCAATGTTGTGCTTGGCTAAGTACTGGCGTAATGCAGCAACCTTAGTAGTTAACTGCTCTATCTGATCATTTAACCGCTGTTGATATTTCAGGTCAGTGCGCATCATAAAATCTTTTTATTGGCGGCGCAGCATCAGCACGTCGGTATTAAGCTGCTCGACCAACTGCTGGGTAGCAGCCAGACTACTCAGTTGATTGCTTTGATAAAACAGGATCGCCAGCATCATTAGCATGGCGATAATTAACGCAAACGCATTGGCTAATAGCCGTTGTTTAATGGTTAACTGGCGTAGTAACTTCATAGAGGGCACTCAGTCTACTGTAAGAAAATTAAGCTTAGTTTACTTTAGTAAATGTTAACAGCATCAGGCTGAATAGTTAGCATGGATACGCTTTAAAAAAGGCTAAAGCTTCAGACTCGGGCAGTGGTTTGGCAATATAATATCCCTGCACTGCATCGCAGGATAAACTGCGCAGTAAATTCAGTTGATCAGAGGTCTCAACTCCCTCGGCCAGAATACGCTTACCCAGGCCATGCGCCAGCTTTATCATAGTTTTTACTATGATCATGTCTGAATCATTTGATGTCATATCCATCACAAAACTGCGGTCAATCTTTATTTTTTCGATTGGCATTTTGCGTAAATAAGCCAGCGAAGAATAACCGGTGCCAAAATCGTCTATCGACACTTTAATGCCCATTTGCTGCAATTCCAGTGCAAAGTTCGAGCCTTTTTCCATATCCTGCATCGCGGTATTTTCCGTCACTTCTAACTCGACCATTTCAGGTGACACCGCATATTGCTGCAGCAAGCCGGTAAGTTCCTGTTTTAACCCTTCCTGCTCAAAATGAATCGGCGACATATTTATTGCCAGTGGAATACGGACGCCCTGTTGCTGCCAACGCGAAATACTGGCAATAGCATTGCGCAAAATCACTAAATCCAATACCTGGCTCAGGCCAAGTTGCTCGCACAATGGTAAAAATTGCCCTGGCATTAACAGACCGCGTTGTGGGTGTTGCCAGCGCACCAGCACCTCAAAACCTTCAAGCAAATTACTGCGCAAGCTCAGCTGCGGTTGGTAGTACAATACAAACTGATTTTCACTGATTGCCTGCAGCAACTCACTTTCCCAGGCCAGCAGCCGCGCAGTTTCCTCTTCCATGCCGGTTTGATAACTCAACCAGCTGGCTTGCACACGTTTTGACTGATGAAAAGCGATATTAGCCTGCTGCAACAGTTGTTCTGCCGTAGAGGCATGATTAGGAAAGTGTGATAAACCGATACTGGTTGTCAGTTTTATCGGTCCGCTGTCAAGCAAAAAGGGCTTTTCGATAAGCTGCTGGATATGCTGTAAGCTATATTGCAGTTGCTTATCACTGACAATATCCGCCAGCACCAAGCCAAAAATATCACCACCGGTGCGGGCAATCAGCGTTGGTTTAACAATACTTTGCTCGAACCGCCGGATCACTTCCCGCAAGATCCGGTCACCTTGCTTAAGACCTACAGACTCGTTGACGTTTTTAAATTTATCCAGCCCCAACATCACCACATGCAAACTACCCGCACTGTGGTTTACAATTAATTCGTCCAGCTGAATAAGCAAAGCATCGCGGTTGAGCGCGCCGGTCAGTTGGTCATGACGATCAAGGTAACGGGTTTTTTCCGTGAGCTTCAGGTTAGTACTGCGCTCATTTTCCTGTAACCAGATAACCAGTGAAAACCCCAACGATACCAGTAAAGTAAGCTCAATACTTTTATAAACCATCAGTTGCTTCAGCGAGAAATAACTCGTTGGTTGCAAAATTTCACCGCCAGCGGTAATCAGGTATAGCATGCCCCATAGCAGCAGTACTGCCGCTGATAAACGGGGTCCGACTCTATACTTACTGTTTTGCCATAGCCAGATGCCGGCGCTGAAAAGCAGCAGCCCGCCGACGATAAAACGAAAACTAAATTCCAGAAATGTTTGCCATGGCGCCAGTACTGTCAATATTTCCGGTAACAGCGCAGTGGCCATTGCCAGCAATAAAATAATCAGAAAGTAGAAATGGGCAGACCAGCGAAATAACGGCATGCTGTTGCTGGTAAATTGCAAACGATTTCCCAGCAACATCAGTAATGCAAATGCGTAAAAACAAAAATGCATTAGCATTAACAGAGCTAATTTTGCAGCAGACGATCCCAACGGCGAATTATTGATGAGTAAAACGGACGTTTGATATCCGGCAAAGGCCAGAAAAGCCAGCAGCCAGTATTTCAGATAGCGCTGCCGGTAAACCCGCAGGTAATACCAAAATGACAGTACCATCAGCAACGCTAATATAGCTTGCATTAAATATAGCGGTATTCGGGCGAATAATTCTGCGGGCACGTTTCGCTCTCTCATGGCATGTCAATACCACCTTAACAAACAAATTGCTTTTGCAGCAATACTTTGTTGAACGCAAAGCGTGCTTAACCTACATTATTACCTTGAGCTTGCAAGGCATAGCGCTATACTGTGCAAAAGCTGTTGTCTTACGGAGCCTACTATGGAATACAATACCTCAGAACTGTGCGATCTTTATGCGGATCAGGTGGACGTGGTCGAACCTATTTTTGCAAATTACGGTGGCAGACGTTCATTCGGCGGCCAAATCCATACCATTAAATGCTTCGAAGACAACGGCCTTGTTCGCCAGATGCTGGCGGATAAAGGTGTCGGCAAGGTACTACTAATCGATGGCGGCGGCTCTGCCAGACGCGCGCTGATTGATGCGGAACTGGCCAGCATGGCAGCCAGTAATGGCTGGGAAGGCATTGTCTGTTATGGCAGCGTTCGTGATTTAGACGCATTGGAAGACTTTGAAATTGGTATTCAAGCGGTTAACGCCATACCCATTGGTGCCGATGACAACGGCTTCGGTGAAACCGAGGTGCCGGTGAATTTTGCTGGCGTGACGTTTCTGCCGGGCGATCATTTGTATGCTGACAGCACCGGTATTATTATGTCACCGGACCCGCTCGACATCGAATAACAACAGGATAGTTGCCTGATGTTACAACGATTTACGACGAGTGATTTAAACAACTACTGCATCAGGCGCAGTGGCGAAGACCGGCTGGGCTCGCAACTAAAACTGCCGCAACCTGAACAATCTTATAGCGAACTGCTGGCTGCTCATAAAGCAGATGGCGGTCAGTTTGTGTTGTTGGGTATTGCAGAATGTATTGGTCCGCTGGCGAATATGGGCAATCCCGGCGCCGAACTGGGCTGGCATGCTTTTTTACAGCGCTTTGTGAATCTGCAATATAACGACCATCTTAACGCCGGACGTATCTTGTTACTCGGTCAGATAGAATGCAGCGACCTGCAACAACGCGCGGCAACCCTGAGTAATCAAGACCCTCTGCAACTTAACGAGTTGCGGCTACTTTGCGCCGAACTTGATCAGCGGGTTTACCAGCAGCTAATGCCTATTTTCGCTGCCGGGCTGTATCCTGTTGTGATTGGTGGTGGCCATAATAATGCCTTGCCGTTACTACAGGCATTGGCTGAGGCAAGTGGCCAAAGCGTCAATTGTGCCAATCTTGACCCGCACGCTGATTTCAGACCACTGGAAGGGCGCCACAGTGGCAACGGCTTTAGTTATGCCAGTGCAGCCGGATATCTCGGACACTACACCGTACTGGGGCTTGACCTGCAAAAAAACTCTGCGACAAGCTTAGCCCTGCTGCAACAAGCGGGCGGCGACTATCTGAGCTATCAGCAAATTGCGGTACGTCAGGAGATTAGCTATCAGCAGGCAGTAGACAGGGCAATTGAGCATTGCTGTCAGGGCGCGGCAGATATTGCTATTGAACTGGATACAGACAGTATTCAGACCATGCCAGCCAGTGCGCTTAACTATACCGGTCTGACAGTAGATCAGGCGGCTCAGTTTGTATTTCAACTGGCAACATTACCCCGCGCCCGCTACCTGCACCTGGCAGAAGCCGCACCGGCATGTCATCCGGCAGGTGTTGAGGCAGGTATCAGCCAGTGTGGTCAGGTACTTAGTGCATTGGTACTGGCATTTATTGCCGGTAAAGCGCTGCAACCGCCAGAAATTTAGCCAGGGTGACGATGTTGCCATTGGCGCAGCCATGCCGGAAAGCCGCTCAGTTCAAATGGCTGTGAATACCAGAAGCCCTGCCCCCTTACACAGCCCATTCGCAGTAATTTATCAGCGACCTCTGCACTCTCGATACCTTCAGCGATCACGCCCAACCCGAGATTGCGTGCCATATCGATAATGGCACCGGTAATGGCAATGTGCGCCTCAGTTTTGTGTAATTCACTGATAAAGCTGCAATCAACTTTCACGTATTGCACAGGTAATTGGCGCAAATACGCCAGAGAAGAAAAACCGGTACCAAAATCATCCAGTGCCAGTTCAACACCCAGGCCGTGCAGTCGCTGCATCATAGCCATGGTGCGCTCGGGCTGCGCCACTAACGCATTTTCGCTGACTTCCAACATCAGATATTGCGGTTTAACCTGGTATTTGTCGAACAGGCGCTCCAGGGCTTCTATCAGCTCATCCTGCAATAAATCTTTGCTGGAGATATTAACGGCGATCCGGCTGACCAGCCCCTGTTCAGTCAGACTGGCAATGGTTTTTATCGCGTGCTCTACTACCCACAGGCTGAGCGGGTAAATTACGCCCATCTCTTCAGCCAGCGCCAGAAACGCCTCGGGCGCCAGTAAGCCTTTTTGCGGATGCCGCCAACGAATAAGCACTTCCGCCGCCAATACCTGGCGGTTGCGCATCGCCATTTGCGGCTGAACAAACAACACCAGCTGATCTTGATCAATGGCCTGCCGAAGTTCGGCCATTAACGCCAGTTTCTCCGTGGTGTAGTTAATCATGTCCGGGGTAAATAACAAGCTGGCACCACGACGCCACTGGTAATGCTGCAACGCCAGATAGGATCGTTCCAGTAGCTCGTTAAACTGGGTGCTATGCTCAGGATAAAGTGAAATACCCACCCCTAACCGGTATTCAATCGCACAGCCATGCACCAGCATCGGTTGGGGCACTGATTTCTGCAGTTGCTTCGCTAAAAACTCAGCCCGCGCGCTCTGGTTACCAATTTCCAGCCAGATAGCAAAGTCAACACTGCCAAGATGACATACCCGAACCGGTTGTTGCTGGCGATATTCATAAGTCAGAATTTTACTTTCATTGACCAGATTATTGTTAATTCGCTGGGCTATTTGGGCCAGAATTAAATTGCTGTTGCTGTGGCCCAGCAACTGGTTTATCTGATCAAACTCTTCTACTTTAAGCAGGATCAGCGCAAACTGCTGCTCTGTCGCACTTTTTAGAATATCATCCAGTTTTCGTTGCAATGCGAATTTGTTAGGAAAACCGCTGATATCATCGTGTAAGGAATAAAATCCGACCAAATCGGTTTTGGGTTGTGATGCTCGCTTCAGCCTGAATTTTAAAGTAACAATATAGATAAAAGCGAAAAACAGTAATAGAAGCAGCATGAGTAACAGCGCTGTAACAGGCAATGTCGGTTCAACCTGACTCGCCATCGCCGGCCCGCTGACACAGACCAGCCACAAAGCTGAAAAACGGTTGGATCCAATTACCATGGCGCTACCACACCTTTTACTGCTAAGTTGGGTTTTACTGACAGCTTACCCCAAATTTACTGCTTGTAAAGCTGTATGGCTCAGAGCCTGACTGGCTTACCGCTAATGATCAGCTGCTTAAGCTGATTCACGCCAAATTGATAGCAAAGTTCAGCGGGCTGACTGATATTAAAACAGCCAAAATCTGCCCGCATGCCGCGGGCTATTGCGCCGCGATCGTGAAGCCCTAATGCCGTTGCAGCATGTCGCGTTACCCCCAGTAAAGCTTCCTCGGGCGTTAAGCGGAATAACGTGCAAGCCATATTTAACATTAATGGTATTGAGCATAATGGCGATGTACCCGGATTTAAATCAGTAGCGATTGCCATTGGCACCTTATATTGCCGCAACAAACTGACAGGAGGCAGCTGGGTTTCCCGTAGAAAATAATAAGCGCCGGGCAGCAACACTGCCACCGTACCTGCTGCTGCCATCTTCGCCACGCCAGCTTCATCTAAGAACTCAACATGGTCCGCCGACAAACCACCAAATTCGGCGACTAAACTGCTGCCCCCCAGGTTTGACAGCTGCTCAGCATGCGCTTTTACCGGTAATCCCAACGCATGGGCGGTGGCAAACACTTTGCGACATTGGCTGACACTAAAACCCACGCCTTCACAGAACACATCCACCGAATCTACCAGCTTTTTGGCAAGCAGTTTTGGCAGCATCTGACAGACTTCGTCAATATAACCATCAGCATTGCCTTTAAATTCAGCTGGCAGCGCGTGTGCCCCTAAAAATGTTTTAATCACCGTTGCCGGGTGGTGCTTATCCAGTTCAGCGGCGACTTCCAGTATTTTTTGCTCAGTGGTTAAATCAAGACCATATCCCGACTTAATTTCAACCGTTGTCACCCCTTGTGCTAACAGGGTGTTTAGCCGGTCTTTTGCCAGGCCAAATAACTGTTCATGGCTGGCGTTACGGGTAGCTGCTACCGTCGCGTTAATACCGCCACCTGCTGCTGCAATTTGCTGATAACTGGCACCATTTAAGCGCATTTCAAACTCATTAGCCCGGTTACCGGCATAAATAAGGTGAGTATGACAATCAATAAAGCCGGGTAGCAGCCATTGTCCCTGTGCATCGTGCAGTGGTGTTGCCATTGCATCAAACTCTGGCAATGCATTACGGCTGCCAACAAAAGCAATCACGCCATCCTTAATAGCCAATACACCATTTTCAATGATGCCGTAGGGTTTACCATTGTTGGTCATGGTCGCGATATTGGCATTAATCCAGATGGCATCAAACTGCTGCATTGGGCTCTCCTTTATTAGATGGCCAAATAATTTTACACCAACAACTTGTATATACAACCAAATTACAGTATTTTTTATTTAGCCTCGGTATTTAATAATGCCGTTTTTATTTAGCAGTAATGGAGTGGCAATGGCCAAGTTTGCTGAAATAAAAGAGTTTATGCTTAGCCAGATCGAAATTGGTGCCTGGCCCGAACATAGCCGGGTGCCGTCAGAAAACGAACTGGCCGAGCAATTCAGTGTAAGCCGGATGACGGCACGCCGGGCACTGCAGGAGCTGACAGAGCAAGGTATTTTATACCGAACCCAGGGCGTTGGCAGCTTTGTCGCGGCATTAAAGTCGCAGTCATCCTTGCTGGAAATTCGTAATATTGCCGATGAGGTGCAAGCCCGGGGCCACGCCTACAGTGCAAGGTTACTTCAGCTTACAGAGTTGCCCTGCCCGACCATTATTGCTTCTGCGCTGGGCTTGCAACGCAATGACCCGGTATTCTTTTCCCTGATTGTGCATCTGGAGAATAATGTGCCGTTGCAGCTTGAAGCACGATATGTCAATCCGTTGCAGGTACCTGGCTATATTTCTCAGGATTTCAGCCATCAGACTCCGCATCAGTATCTGAGCCTGATTGCACCGCTTACCGAAGCGGAACATACCGTTGAAGCCATCTGGCCGGACGATTTCACCTGTAAGCATTTAATGCTTAAAAAAGCCGAACCCTGCTTGCGTTTGACCCGCCGCACCTTTAGTCGTGACGGTGCAGTCAGCCTGGCATATTTAACATCACCGGGTAGCCGTTACCGATTGGGCGGCCATCTGAATTTTTCATTACCGAATAACAAAGAGCGTATCTGATGACAGACTCACGAATCGACAACAGCAGGGTGGTTCGCGCTGAGCGCGGCGCTACCATCACGGCAAAAAGCTGGCAAACCGAAGCCGCCAAGCGGATGTTAATGAACAATCTGGACCCGGAAGTGGCCGAACACCCGCAGGCACTGGTGGTATACGGCGGCATTGGCCGTGCTGCCCGCAACTGGCAATGCTTCGACAAAATCGTTGAGGTATTGAACAGGCTGGAAGATAACCAGACTTTACTGGTGCAAAGTGGTAAACCGGTTGGCGTATTTCCTACTCACCCGGACGCCCCCAGGGTACTGATTGCCAACTCTAATCTGGTTCCTGCCTGGGCCAACTGGCAACATTTTAATGAGCTGGATCGCAAAGGCCTGATGATGTACGGCCAGATGACGGCCGGTTCCTGGATTTATATCGGCACGCAGGGCATTGTTCAGGGCACTTATGAGACTTTTGTTGCCATGGCCAGACAACATTTTTCTGGCACAGCAACTGACAAATGGATTTTAACCGGCGGTCTTGGTGGAATGGGTGGCGCTCAGCCACTGGCTGCCACTATGGCCGGTTTTCATATGCTTGCCTGTGAAGTTGACGAAAGCCGCATCGATTTTCGGCTGAAAACGCGTTATCTCGACAAAAAAGCCTATTCACTGGACGAAGCACTGGCAATGTTGCAACAAGCAAAAGCAGAAGGAAAACCGACCTCTATCGGCTTGCTGGCCAATGCTGCTGATATTTATGCAGAATTGGTCGAGCGTGGTATTACTCCTGATGTGGTAACAGACCAGACCTCAGCGCATGATCCACTAAATGGTTATCTGCCAAGGGGCTGGAGCATGCAGCAAGCTGCTGCAGAGCGCAAAACGGATGAAGCCGGCGTGGTAAAGGCAGCTAAACAATCTATGGCCGCGCAGGTTCAGGCTATCCTTACCATGCAACAACGCGGTGCAGTAGCAACCGATTACGGTAATAACATTCGCCAGATGGCACAAGATGAAGGCGTGACGAATGCCTTTGACTTTCCGGGCTTTGTACCAGCCTATATCCGGCCCTTATTTTGTCAGGGCATCGGACCGTTTCGCTGGGTCGCCTTATCAGGTGATGCCGAAGATATCTATAAAACCGATGCGAAAGTGAAAGAACTTATTCCGGACGATCCGCATCTGCATAACTGGCTGGACATGGCGCGGCAGCGCATTCAGTTTCAGGGCTTGCCTGCCCGCATCTGCTGGATTGGCTTAAAAGACCGGGCGCGGCTTGCTCTGGCGTTTAATGACATGGTGAAAAACGGCGAGTTAAAGGCGCCGATTGTGATAGGCCGCGATCATCTTGATTCCGGTTCTGTTGCCAGCCCTAACCGGGAAACTGAAGCCATGTTAGATGGCTCTGATGCGGTATCAGACTGGCCATTATTGAATGCGATGCTCAACACCGCCGGTGGCGCGACCTGGGTATCACTGCATCATGGCGGTGGCGTTGGTATGGGTTACAGCCAACACAGCGGTGTAGTTATTGTCGCTGACGGTACCGAGCAAGCAGCCGCCCGGCTTGGCCGGGTGCTATGGAACGACCCTGGTACCGGCGTGATGCGTCATGCCGATGCCGGCTATGACATTGCCGTTAACTGCGCAAAAGAGCAGGCCTTAGACTTACCAATGGTTACGGAGTAACAGCATGAGTTTTACATTAAATATAGTGCCGGGTACCTTAACACTTGCCCAGTTACGCCAGGTGCAGCAAGGGCCGGTGCAGCTAACACTGGACAGCGCGGCCATTCCGGCAATTGAGAAGTCGGCAGACTGCGTCGCTAATGTCATTAAACAGAATAAAGTCGTCTATGGCATTAATACCGGCTTTGGCTTACTGGCCAACACCCGGATTAAAAATGAAGAGTTGGAACTGTTACAGCGCTCAATTGTTTTATCCCATGCTGCCGGTTTTGGTGATTTTATGGATGACAGTACCGTGCGTCTGATGCTGGTGCTGAAAATTAATGCCCTCGCCCGTGGTTTTTCCGGGATCCGGCTTAAGGTGATTGAAGCGCTGATCGGTTTAGTTAACGCCGAATTATATCCGTGTATTCCAATTAAAGGCTCGGTCGGGGCCTCTGGCGACTTAGCACCGCTTGCGCATATGGTGTTGCCTTTAATTGGTGAAGGGGAAGTGAGCTTTCGCGGCCAGATATATGATGCAACAGAGGGACTGGCCCTGGCCGGGATGAGCCCGCTTACCCTGGCTGCAAAAGAAGGACTGGCATTACTTAATGGCACGCAAGCTTCAACCGCTCTGGCACTGGAAGGCTTGTTTCGTGCTGAAAACCTGTTTGCTGCCGGCGCGGTAATTGGCGCAATGAGTGTTGAAGCAGCGCTGGGTAGTCGCGCTCCCTTTGATGCCAGAATTCACCAGGCTCGCGGCCAACGCGGCCAGATTGATGCAGCCGCAATATACCGGCATTTATTAGCGAATGGTTCGGAGCTTGGGGCCTCGCATAAAGACTGTGACAAAGTGCAGGACCCTTACAGCCTGCGTTGCCAGCCACAGGTTATGGGCGCCTGCTTAACTCAAATTCGACAGGCGGCAGAGGTGCTACAGGTTGAAGCGAATGGTGTGACCGACAACCCGCTGGTATTTGCTGATGAAGGCGATATTCTCTCGGGTGGCAACTTTCACGCTGAACCGGTGGCCATGGCGGCCGATAATCTGGCTCTGGCCATTGCGGAAATTGGCGCATTGTCAGAGCGACGGATGGCACTGCTCATTGATGCCAGTTTAAGTAAATTGCCGGCCTTTCTGGTTCCTAACGGCGGGGTAAACAGCGGTTTTATGATTGCTCAGGTTACTGCAGCAGCGCTGGCTTCTGAGAATAAAAGCCTGGCTCACCCGGCATCGGTAGACAGCCTGCCCACCTCTGCAAATCAGGAAGACCACGTGTCGATGGCAACCTTTGCCGCCAGGCGCCTGGCAGATATGAGTGAGAATACCACCGGCGTGTTGGCGGTGGAGTATCTGGCTGCAGCGCAGGGACTCGATTTCAGGGCGCCGTTAACCTCGACCGCGTTGCTGGAGGATGCCAAAGCCCTGCTGCGGGCCGAGGTCAGCTTTTATCAGCAGGACCGTTATTTTGGGCCGGATATAGAAAAAAGTGCCAGCCTGATCCGCAGTGCGGCGCTGAATAAATTTGTACCTGCGGCTTCACTCAGCAGCTTTTAACGCCTGGTCGCTATTTTTATAGCTTTATAAGGCGCACCAATCTGGTGCGCCTTAGTATTTAAATCACCATTCTAACCGCATTTGCGGCTAGACCCGTTTCTGTTTGTTTGCTACCTTGTTGTTTTTAAATCAACTCCTCGTTTTATCACTATACTTGTGAAAAACAGCCTGCTGGCGGCAAATACTATGACGTTAAAAGTTGCTCATAAAGTTGTATTAGGCTTCGGTTTTATTGCAGCACTGTTGCTGTTGGCCAGCATTTTAGCCCTGTTTAGTTTTAATACGGTCACCCGTTACAGTAATGATGTTAATCAACTGGCAGTGCCTGCTCAGCAGCAGAGCAATCTGGCCCAGATCCAGCTACTTAAGCTGGCAAAGTTATCGGCGTTAGGTTTTACCGCTGAACAGCAAGCTGAAATAAACAATTATCAGCAACAGTTTGTTGCCAGCCGTCAGCAGTTTAGCTCGCTGATCACAGATTTTAATCAGCTGACGGCGGAGGACACTGCATTACAGCAACCGTTGCAGGCGGCACTGGCTCACTTTAACCAATATAGCGCCGCTGTAGATAGCATGTTCAATGTCCGCCAGCAGAGCCTTGCTGCTGCAAAGGCGGTAGAAGCAGAACTCGCCCAGCTGGAAACCGCCATTGATGATGCCGGCGCCAGCCTGCTTGATTTAGCCGATGCCGATCTGGCACTGGATGATGATGTTATGGAGCAGATAAGTGGTAATGCCGGGCGAATTGATGGTCAAATTCTCGGGCTTCTGAATACCGTGCGTGAAGTCGCAGGCTATGTAGATTTGGCAGTACTGGAACGGAACCAGCAGAATATTGGGTTCACCCTTAGCGATATTCAGGTCAACATTGACTACCTGGACCGGCAAATCAGTGGCATTGAAACAGATGGACTGTGGCCACAGTTTCAACAGCAATTTACGGCCTTGTCTGAGCAACTGCAAAGCGAGAGCAGCCTGCTTAGCATAAAACAGCAACAACTGGTGCAGCAACAAAGCGCCCGCCGTCAGCTCAACAGCTCAGAGCAACAAGTTGCCCAAGCCATAGAGGCACTGGATCAGGTGGTAACGCTGGCAGACCAGCGCTTTATTCAGCTACAGCAACAAGTATCAACCGCGTTAAGTTCTGGCAGCAACCGTACTTTGGTGATGATGTTAGTGTTGGTGCTGCTGGCTGTCGCCGCTGCCTATCTGACCATTAACGCCATGTTAAAACCACTGGCCAGTATTAACCATATGCTGGGTAATATCGCGAAAGGCGATTTAACCCGCGAATTAACTATTGTACAGCAAGACGAATTTGGTGCGTTATCGGCTAAAGTAAACAGTCTGATTGCCGCACTGCGTAGTTTAATTACCAATATTCAGCAAAACGCAACTGAGTTAAACAGTAATGCCAGTCAATCCAGCCATGAAGTTCAGGAAATTAGTCAGTCGCTGCAACAGCAGCAGCAACAAATCAGCCGGGTTAACGGCATTACAGAAGCGTTAGCCGACAACACCCAAACTGTCGCGGCTCAGGCACAGCAGGCGGGTGAGGCCATGCGCCAGGCACTGGAACAAAGCCAGCACATACAGAAAATTGCTGACAAGAATAAACAGCTGATAACCGGTCTGGCTGGCCAGTTATCGGGCACCAGCGATGTAATGAATAAAGTGAATGATCAGTCTACTAATATTGGCGGCATCCTGACAACCATCAGCGCCATTGCGGAACAGACTAATCTGTTGGCGTTAAACGCTGCAATTGAAGCAGCGAGGGCCGGCGAGCAGGGCCGCGGATTCGCCGTTGTTGCAGATGAAGTACGTTCACTCGCCGGGCGCACACAGCAGGCCACCAATGAAATACGCCAAATGATCACCAGTTTACAGCAGCAAAGTGAGCAGGCGGTAGCGTCGATACTGACCGGTAAAACAGACGCCGAGCAATGTGTCGCAACAACTGCAGAACTGGCCAGTGCGCTTGAAGCGGTTAATCAGGCAATAGCGCAAACCCGGCAAATAAGTAATGCAGTAAGCGATGCCAGTGCCAGCCAGCTCGACTTAGGTACAGCCATTAATGACAATATGCAGCATATGGTGCAACTGGCAAATAGCAGCACCAGTAAAGCAGAACGTACTTTAGTACACAGTGATGATGTCGCCAGATTAGCAGCACAACTTCAGTCTGCTGCCACTCGTTTTAAAATAAGTTAAGTTAACTTTATAGCGGTTGGATAAACGGCAATAAAAAAGCTGGCCGAAGCCAGCTATGCAGGAAGTGAAGCAGTCCATGTTTATTATTTTGATTCCTTTCGCTGCTGAATATCGTTTTTTTATTGCTAAAAATCCTGATGAAACTTTGATATTAGCTCTGAATTAGTGGTACTTGCTGAATTTTTGCACGTTTTTGCTGTTTTCTTAAACTTTTATTGTCTAGCAAGCGAATATTCGCTTCCTGGGCAAAAATCCAGGCCTGATTAGAAAAACCACCACTGCTGACCACAATGCCATCGGCAATATCAATTGCCAGCATTTGCTGAAACATGGTTCGTACCTGTGAAATGTCGACCGGAACACAACCGTGTTGCACATAGACCAGGGTGTCACGTTGCGCATGCAGCAGTTGGAAATCAGCAGCCACTTTGTCACTGCTAAGCCAGCTGCCCTGCCTGCTTAGCAGACGTTGCGCATCCTGTAAAAACTGTTGCTGCCGATCGCCGCCAGCTAACATAGCCCGCAAGCGCTGATTAACCCCGGCCAGGCGGTGCTCGTCATCAAGTTCCATAAAGGCCAGCACATTGCAGCACAGCGCTACAACAAACATCAGCACAAAGGCCCACAACATAAAGGTTGACCAAAACGCACTCAGCGTCAGATCCTTATCACTTAATAACAAAGAATGTTCCGCAAAGAACAAATAAACGCCACCGGCCACAATGCCCAGCACGGTGCTAATAGACGAAACCCACAGCCACTTATTTTTCATACCCGCCTCAAACCTGTGTTGCTTGAGGTATATTATCTGCCTGTACTGACCATCCTGCTTTACCAAGTTTTGATAAATGCTTTATAAATAGCGGCGGCGGCAGCGTTAGGCGTTATTTTGGGTAGATAATTCAGGCAGGACGATGTAATCGCCGATAAATTCGGCGCAATATTCTGTTTGGCAATAAATACCGACCCGAATGCGTTGCTTCACTTTTTTACCCTGCGCCAGTGGCGTTAAGTCACCGTAACAATGCAGTAATTGGCAGCGAGCTTGCGGCGCACCGGCCACAGGACGCCGATAGCGGATAGTGGCATTGGCCAATACCTGAGCACCCTGTAAACCAGCAGCCTGTAATTGCATATACAACATACCCCAGCCTGTTAAGGTCGCCAGCGTATAAATACTGCCGGCAAACATGGTCTGGTGTAAATTGATATTGGGTGCCAGTGGTGCACTGCAGTTCAAGGCGTAGCCATCAAAGTCAGTGATCTCAAGCTGCATATACTGGCTAAGTGGAATAGTCTGCTGCCAGGTGTCGGCCAGCTGCCGTTGCCATTGCTGAAACTCCCGTTCAGTGCCTGTCAGGCGCAACGCTTTGACCATTTTCAGATGGGCAATGCCAAACATAGGCGCCGCATCGCCAACGAGCCGGTAGCCTGACTTCTGATAAAACCCAACGGCCTGTTCTCTGGCATTCAGTTGTAATAGCGTTAAACCTCGTGTTACTGCCTGCTGCTCCAGCGCATGTAAAATTTGGTTACCAGCACCTCTACCCCGGGCACTGTCGGCCACCGCCATATAACGGATCTGACCGGTTATATCGTCAAGCTGGTGTAACCGGCCAACGGCCTGCACCCCGCCATTGGCGTCAATTAACATAAGATGATATGCCTGCGCTTCAAGCTCGTCCTGCTCAGAGCCGGGAGGTTGCTGCCAGGGCGCTCGCAGCACCTGCCAGCGCAATTGATAATAGGCGTGCCAGTGCTCTGGCGTTTTCGGGCTGGTTAGTAGCCAGGTGCTAGGTAGTGCCATGACGTGCTCATTATTCATCCAAGACTAAAACTAACTGCTTAACATAAACGTGACCGGGCCATCGTTAATCAGACTAACCTGCATATCTGCTGCAAAACGACCTGTTTGTACCGGCAGCTCAAGTTCCGTTAATTGTTGCACAAATTGCTGATAAAACGATTCTGCCATGGCCGGAGCGGCTGCGGGGCTAAAACTGGGCCGTAAACCGCTTTGGGTATCGGCTGCCAGGGTAAACTGCGATACCACTAATACAGCACCGCCAGCCTGGCGCACATTTAAATTCATTTTGCCGTTACTGTCACTAAATAGCCGGTAGTGCGCCACTTTATGCACCAGCTTGTTCAGTGATAGCTCGCTATCATCAGCCTCAACCGCCAACAACACGACTAATCCCGGACCAATAGCACTGATTTGCTCGCCCGCCACCGCTACCGACGCCTGACTAACCCGCTGAATAAGCGCCTTCATGCCTGCGACGCTCCGCTCTTTTCAGCTTCTTCCAGTTCGGCCCGTTGCTGTAGTAAGGCGGTAAGCTCAGCGCCGAGCAATACCACCAGCCAGGATAAATACACCCAGATAAACAGAATGGGCACCAGGGCTAAGGCGCCATAAATGGCCTGATAAGCCGGAAACTCACTGACGTATAAGGCAAAACCGCGTTTAAAAAACTCAAACAATACCGTTGCCAGCAACGCCCCCCATAAGGCATGACGTACCTGCACTTTAGTATTGGGGACTAACAGATAAAGGATAAAGAAAGCCAGCAGTGACATAACATACGGAATAAGCCACAGCACAAAACTGGAAATACCAGGCGTATAGTCGTCAGCGTAGCGGCTAAAGGTAGCCAGATAGGAAGTAACCGCAATAGAGGTGCCAATAAGCACCGGACCTAACGTTAGGATCATCCAGTATATTGAAAACGAAATAATCGGCCGTGGCCGTTGTTTTACCCGCCATATTTTATTTAAGGTTTTGTCGATATTGTAAATAAGCAGCAGTGCTATCACAATCAGCGCCAGCACCCCTACCGCGGTCATGCCCCCTGTGTTACTGATAAACTCATTAACGTAGCTTTGAATTTCTTCACCACGGGTAGGAATAACATTAGCAAAAATCAGCTGTTCTAATCGCTCGCGCATGTCACTAAATAATGGAAACATGTCTAACATTGAAAAAATAACCGCAATAAGCGGTACCAGCGATAACAACGAAATATAAGCAAGGTAACCACCAACAATGGTAATTTGGTCCTGCTGACAACGCTGAAAATAAGCCGCAATGAAATCCTTAGCCTGGCGTAAATACCGCAGCAGTTTTGCTTTGTCCATAGCAGCTCCTTAACACCCTGATAAATGGAAGAATACGCGAAAAATCAAGAGCAGACCAGTACCAGCGATTGGCTTAATAAGGTTGATAAAGGGAGTTACTTAAGAAGTATCATGTATTTATCAGGGTTTCATCGATACCAAAATCGCTAAAACACTGAATAATGCGCGGCTTAATCTCACATTTTATTATTATAAACATAGAGCAGTAATGCCAAGGATTAGTATGGCTTTAAATAAAATAAAAAATTCCGCGCTGGCTTTAGTTGTCAGTAATTGCTTAATTGGTAATGCCGCACAGGCATATGAAGTTTGACCTACCCGGCTGGTAGTAGAATTAACTTCAGTTACGACAACCTGGGTAACCGCACGGCCCGAAGTGGCGCTATTGCTGAAACATACAGCATAAACACCAGCTCTAACCGGCTTAATCAGGTTACCCGTGGCAGCCAGACCAGAGTGTTTACTTACGATGCCAACGGCAATGTTACCAATGAAAAGCAGTTTAACGGCAGTAACTTCGCCTATGTGTACAACAGCGACAACCGGATGGTAAAAGCTGGTACTACCGACTATAAATACAACGCGCTAGGCCAGCGGGTGTACAAAAAAGTCGGCAGTAACATCACCCGCTTTATTTACAACCCAGCGGGCCAGCTGTTAGCAGAAGGCACCACTAAGCAATATATTTACTTTCAGGGGCAGGTAGTGGGTTATATTTTAAATAACCAGCTGTATTATGTGCACAATGACCATTTAGGCCGGCCAGAGGTGATTACCAACCAAAGCAAAGCGGTAGTATGGCAGGCAAAGCTGGAAGCGTTTGACCGGTCAGTTTTAACTACCAGCATTGGCGAATTCAACATAGGCTTCCCCGGTCAATACTGGGACAGTGAAAAGCTAAGCTGGTATAACTACTTCCGGGATTATGATGCAACAACCGGCAGATACCTGCAGAGCGACCCGATAGGGTTAGCGGGTGGGTTAAATACTTATGGGTATGTTGGGGGGAATCCTGTTAACTATTTTGATCCAAAAGGTTTGGAAGCATGCACATGCCATCCAAGCAGGCCGGATGCTAAATTAACTGGCATAACAATGGAGTGGGGTCCATTAAAACCTAACGAAGCATTAGATTTATCCCTCAGAGAACAAGATAAATTCAACACAGCTGTCGGTGCAACTGGCTTTGTAGTTGGAGCAGCAATGACTTACGCTCGAGTGCCTAATAGCGCAACACTTGGAACAGGAGCAGCATTTCTTGTTGTTGGAAAGTATGTGTCACCTCGGATATACCGTCATGGTGATTTTAAAATAAGGCAGACTTACACTCATGGTAATCATTCATTTACAATTTTAAGAGAATCCAATGCTGATGGTACTTTGATTTCAGAAAAGAAGCTTGGGAGATGTAGGAATTGAAAAGGTTTTCGCAAAAAAAATTGTTTTTATCTGCAAATTTCTGGATTGTCATTATTTTCAGTACGGCCATATTTGTTGGACTACCGACGTTCATTTTTCAACCGGATAAAGATCTCTGGTATGTTTCTGCTCGGACAAATACAACTGCTCTGTCCCGCGCCAGGATAAACATTTTGCTTTGGCGGGGGGCAGATCTATCCTATCAACCAGGCAACAAAATCAGTACTTTAGGTGTAGCTTTAACTAGGAAAAATGAGTGGATTTTGAAAAGGTTTGCCCAGTATGCCACCGACGCTGAAAGAAAATATGTAATAAACTATGCCATTCAGTCTAGCGATGTAGAGTTTATTGAGTTCGTTAATGCGAATTTTAACGCTTTTGATAAAGATTAAGCCGGTCTAAGTAATAGAAGATCAATAGGGTCCAGATCAACGAGCAATGGGGTCAGAGACGTTGATTTTACGAGATTCACAGAAAATGGGGTCGGAGCCTGAGGTATCCCCACAAAATTATTAGCTAAAACAAAAAGATTA
>CESO01124327.1_pt1 | contig 152024 bp, 148 predicted proteins | sample 356341 | NCBI WGS metagenome assembly CESO01 (sample SAMEA2621812, study PRJEB7988) | marine metagenome | biome: marine biome (ENVO:00000447); feature: deep chlorophyll maximum layer (ENVO:xxxxxxxx); material: "saline water (ENVO:00002010), including plankton (ENVO:xxxxxxxx)" | depth 35 m | reverse complement strand
ACACCGATAGCCAGATTTTTCACTGAAGCCTCCATGGCTTATAACGCCCGCCACACACGCGAGCAACTTGTTGCGAGTCGAGCGACCAACGGGCGCGTTTGTGCTGGCGATTGTTATATGCACATTAAACCAAAAAAACTAAGGATAGAAAAAATATTAAAATACAGAAGTTTAATACTAATGCGACCTTTATATTTATATAAACCACACCTCGCCATGCAAATGGATTATAAAGAAACTTCATTGCCTTCTTTTGACGTTGCCAATTAGAACTAAACACAACACCGTCAAATAGCTCAGTGGCAAGATCTGGGTCTGCTTTTTTAACTTGATACAGAACATAAACTTGTAACAGCACTGACCAAAGTGCTAGACCCAGAAGTATCAATGGTTCCATGAATTACACCCTAAAATATCAGTGCATATAACGCCGCGCACACGGGCGACAAAAACGCGGCAGCGGGTTTGGCGTCCCAGCGGCCAAAGGCCGCGAGTGCTGCGCTTTGTTATGTGCCTTAATTCTCAAAATCCTCAGGCTCAATGATATTGCTGCCCATGGTGACACCGACCATATAACGTGCACCATAAAGGCGATTTCCATCTATGACTGGTGCTAAGCTAAATATATATACCCAATGTGATCCTGCCCGGGGGGCACAATCAGATACTAAATTTATCGAAATGCTACTTACTGCAACCGAATCAAATCTAGAATAAAAACCGTTGGCCCAATTTTGTGCAATTAGAACGGCTGCATTTATCGGTAGGGGAGGATCGGATTCTCCAATTTCCCAAGCCAGAGCACCATCAAAGGTATTTGGCTTTACAAATAAACCTGTTTTTTTCCCATCTTGACCAGTACTAGACATGAATGGCGAGTCATTGCAGCCTTGCGCAAAGGAATGCATTGAAACTAAAAGAAGAAAAATTAAACTTGTTCGTAGCATGTTAGCTCCTTTGGCACATAACGCCCGCCACACACGCGAGCAACTTGTTGCGAGTCGAGCGCTAAAGGCGCGTTGTGCTGGCGATTGTTATGCCTGACTCGGACCAATCTCGATATTTAGCTTTTTCAATGATTAAAGGGACTTGTGATGCGAACCACTCTTTTTCTTTGGCTCCAAATGTCGTTTTACGCCCATTTAACCTGTAGTGATAAACAATAGAACCTTGGCGTTCTTTTATCGTGAGCTGATGTTTTCCGATGTTATCTGCAACAACTAACTCGATCTGAGTATTTTCGGGTAAAAATAATAGTTCTGTTTCTTCTGCGTTAAAACGAATTTCTTCTTTTATAACCCTAGAAGGGGCAGTGATATGTAAATAGAAATTTTCTTCATCTATTGTTTGGCGATGTCCTGGCCAAGTAATACATGCCGAAAGGGCAAGGCTTAGGCAAGCTAAAATAACTAATCGAAATTTAAGAAATACTGACATTTTCTTTCCCTGTTGTTGTTCCTGAGAGTGCCGATAATATTTCAACCGGCATAACGCTTTACTAATGGGCTGCCGCAGCGCAGCGTAGGCAGTCCCGTGGAGGCCACGCTGTTTGTGGCCGGAACGAAATTAAGTAACTTGTTATATGCCGATAAGCGAAGGATCATGCCATATATCCTCAACACCAGCAGCAACCAAAAACCTATATCCAGAAGGCAAGCCAAGATACTGTTCAACTTCCGGTAAGTACTTACTGATGTGACTCACGTGCAGAGGTTTAAAGAAATCTGCATCATCACTAAGTTCTTCACCACACCAAATATACCAACCACAAGTTCCATTTTCAGCTATGTGGCGCAGACCATTGATAGGAAATTTACCGATAGTTTCAATCGCAATACCTAGCTTATCGCCGCTGTTACAAGGCGCAAATTCCGCTTCAAATTTAGCGCAGATAGCTTGCTGGCTAACCATAACTTTCCTTAGGCATATAACGCCCCGCGCATGCGCGCGAACTTGTGAGCGTCGCAAGGGCCGAAGGCCCTGAATGACGCGGATTGTTATATTTTTTATGCTGCAAATTTCTTGGCGACCTTGGCAACACGCTGCCCTAGATAATTTGCTGTTACTAAATCGGTTGTATTTAGTTCGCCATCTGTAGAGTGCGCAATTAAGCCAGATTGAGCGCCAAGCCTGTTTCGCCCTTCAGCATCACAGTTACCTGGTATATCTAAACTCGCCCATAACATGCCATGTTGGTTTGCGAAAATTTGCATGTATTGAATGGTGTTTAACTGATCACCACTTAAATTTGAGCCAATGGTAAAACCGCTAGCAATTTTATTAGACCAAGCTTTCTCAGCCCAAAGATCACCCGTTGCATCAGCAAAAGCTTTGAATTGTGCCGATACACAACCCATAAATGTAGGTGAACCGAAAACCATTGCATCGACATTTTTGAGTTGCTCTATCAAGGCTAAGTTTTTAAAACGTCCATCAACAATATCCGTACCCACAATTTCAGCAAAAACAACATCAACCTCAGAGACCGAACGAATGCCCGAAGCTACTGCTTCAGCAAGCTTCTTTGTTGTGCCTGATGCCGAGTGAAAAATAATGGCGACCTTTACCACTTAACTATCCTTAAAAAATATAACAGCTTAGTAGTTTGTAACGAACACGCTTTCATGACATGTAAATTACATTCTATCTTTTGTAAATGAATTGAAGTTACCCAATAACTTACCGAATATCAACACATTTCTGGCGGAGTATCCGCTTTTGCTTTGGGAAAGCGTGGTTTCTGCTTGCGATTAACTTGCTAACAATTAATTCACTGACTACTGTATATATATACACTTATATTTAATTAACAGGTGTTGCTTATGACATCGCCATTTCTGCATTACATCGCTGAATTTATGTATGCCCGTCGTTATGCAAAAAGAACAGTAGAAGCGTATGTGTACTGGATTAAGTTTTATATTCTGTATCACAAAAAACAGCATCCGTCGGCGCTGTCTGAGCAAGACGTGGAAGGGTTTTTAAGCTATTTGGTTAATCAGCGCAACGTCGCGCCGCGAACTCAGGCTACAGCATTAAATGCACTGAGTTTCTTGTACAGCAAAGTTCTGCAGCAGCCGCTATCGCTTAATTTAAATTTTAATCGCTCTCAGGTCTCGCCAAAATTACCGGTGGTATTAACCCGTACCGAAATTGCTATGCTGTTAAAGGTAGTTGATCCTAAATATAAATTGCTTACCCAATTAATGTATGGCAGCGGGCTGCGGCTGATGGAGGCCGTTCGGTTACGGGTGCATGACATTGACTATGACTACTTATCAGTAATGGTATGGCAGGGTAAAGGCAATAAAAACCGGCGGGTAACTCTGGCGCCAGAGTTAGTGCCGGCACTTAAACAACAAAGCCAGTATGTTTTGCAGTACTTTCAGGCTGATCTGGAAAACCCTGAGTATAGCGGTGTCTGGTTACCTTTTGCGTTAGCCCGCAAAAACCCGGGCGCCCCAAGGCAAATTTGTTGGCAATACCTGTTTCCCTCTGGCAAGCTAAGTATTGATCCTGACAGCAAACTGCTTCGAAGACACCATCTGGATGAAACGTGTTTAAGACGGGAAGTTAAAATAGCCAGCAGAAAAGCCGGTATCTGCAAAAATGTTACCTGCCATACGCTACGCCACTCGTTCGCTACTCACTTATTAGAATCTGGCGCTGATATTCGTACTGTACAAGAGCAACTCGGTCATACAGATGTACGCACTACCCAGATTTACACCCATGTTCTGAAACAAGGCGCCAGTGGCGTGAGAAGCCCGTTGTCGTCCTTACTGTGAGGCTGACTCTTGGGCATTTTGCTGCTGTAGCGCCTCAAGCAGTTGCTCAAAACTGCGCTGCATAGCTGGTACATCAATATCAATTACGGTCTGCCAGCTATGACCAAAATCATCGGTACTTATAACATCACCCTCGTTACAGATCAGGTAAAGTGTCTGGTCATGCGTTAATTCAGGCAACAAGCCAGTACAATCTTCGCGCACCTGCCCCTGAGTCTGCCAGCTGCTTTTGCTGTTTAACGCCTGGCTCTGGTTGGTAACCAGGTGCATCTTACTATTTTTTTGTTCCTGTCGTACCCGACTTACCGTTACCAGAGTGCCATCGTCCAGTTTGGCGGGTAAACTGATTTCTGCCGCTCTGTCACCAAACAACCCTAAACTGCGATGTAATGACTGCCAGGTCTGTGCGCCATCGGTGCTAAACATCTGATCGCCCACACCGTCCCACTGACTTACCGCCAAACCTAGCAAACTGCCATCTTTTAACTGCGTCAGCTTGACCATGGCTTGAGACTTTTGCGCTGACCAAGCCTGTGCTGCAGGATCATACTGATGCAGCTGGCCGTCGTTCAACACTGCCAGGTTACCTTGCGGATTGATAAAAGCAAACACGCCACCGTACTGCACTAAAAAGGCAAACTCTTTACGCTTGAACTCACCTATCTGCTGCCAGGGGGTGGTTAAATCAGCAAACTGATAGAGGGTAAAGGCACTAGATGACTGCGTCATCGCATAAAAGCGGTCACCGCCTTGCTGCAGCCAGACAATCGCTTCGGATGAAGGAACTGGCTGCAACTGGGCCCATTGCCCAGCAGGCGAGTCGGCAATGAACAACTGGCCACGTTCTGCACCTACTGCAATTTTCTCTGCCGTATCCAGTACCGCCGAAAGCTGAGCATTAGTGGGTAATTTCACCTTACTCCAGCGGCCACTGTTATCCTGCCAGTGTAATAAACCAAAGCGCGCCATCAGTGCCCCTTTGCCGTGATGCTGCAGTGCCGCACTGCTGTTGCCCCAGGCATTTTGTTGAGATTGTTCAGCCAGTTGCTGTCGTAATTCCTGATACTGGTCATCCTGCCAGCCTTGCAATGCTGTGGTATCCAGCGAGGCAGTTAGTAACGGGTATTTGGCCGCCATGTAGTCTGATAAATTATTTTCCTCCATCCGGGTAACGTAGGCTTTGGCTGAACTACGATTGCTCCAAAAGCTTTCAGCCTTTACGTCCAGTAAGGGCTGAAACACCACCGTGCCCAAACTGGTTAACTGCCTGGCCGCCACATTGAATATGCCGCCCGCTGCCCATACTGGCATCTGAACCCAGGACGACATGTTGCCATCTGAATAGTAAGCATATAACGAGGTGATCATGTACTCACCCGCCGGCATACTGCCGACAAATAACTGGCTGCTAACCACCCCCTCCGCTGAGGGGCTAAGGGTATAAATATCCGGATCCCAATCCACCTTCGCCGGATCAAACTTTTTACCTTCTGCCGACGCTTTTGCTTTAGCTGTGTCAATCGCCAGTTGTTTTAGCTCGTCTTGGTTATCTAACCGTACGGCTATCACTTCAGTCCAGTTGCGGTGAAATTTTGATAAGCGGTCCGTGTTGTTAACCACTTGCAGCGCAACAACGCCGTGATCTGCAGTCAGGCCAGCAGTATCATTGATTCGGGTTGATTTAATTGATGTTGAGGCACATGCTGTCAGCAACATGGCCATGCCTATACCCATTATTTTCTTGATCATCCTGATTTCCCAAACCCTTTTTGATGTGTCTGATACAGTAAAACCCGCAGCAAGGCGGGTTTTACATAAGTTTGTAAAGTTTATATCAGCTTACATATTGCGCTGCAACTTTTCCGGTAACTCACACAGCACGCGCTATTTCCCCCTGGTCAACCTGACTCAGGCTGGATTGTTGCTTAATTACCCCAAATTTCAGTAACAAACTGCGGGTGATCAACAAACGGGTTGCGGTTACCCTGATACTGATAGGCCGCATCGTTACGATCACGCTCTTTCTGGCTGACCGGGTCCTGCTGATGCCACTGCTTTAAACGTTGTAGTAACCAGTTTTCAAACACCTGAGTGGTACTGCCATTTAAGGCGGCGTTGGCCTCGGTGCTGTTAGTTTGCCAGCTGGCAAGCTGGTCCTGATAGCGCGTGGCAATATAAAAATAGGCCCTGGCTACATCACCTTTAAACTCGTCTACCGGCTCAAACACCACGCCACTGTAACCGCTGCCGGCGGCTGCACTGCCAAGTTTAGAGCCATTAGTTGAGACGAAGCTGGCACTACCTACTTCACCGTAGGGGTAACTACTGCGTTTGGCATTTACAAAGCCATCGGTGGCAAAAATATGGTGAATGTCGGAATTCATCGGCTCTACTGCCCCACCAAACCAGCTGCGTGGAAAGCTGTGTTCGCGGTTGTAACAATCGGCTTCGCTGTTATAACTGCCGCATTGATTCACGCTGGCCGCATAGACGTAGCTGTCGGTTGCGCTGGGTTTTTCAGAGTATATATCTAAAATTGAGCCATCGTTTTCATAGTAGTTATCCAGCTCATACACATTGTAAAAGCCCCATATTGCACTATAACCCTGTGCAGTATGACTTTTAATAATGTTGTGCAATGCCGTTTTTAAATCATAACCGGTTAAGCCATTTGCCTCAGCGTAATAAGCGCCTAAATCAGCATTGCCGCCACTGCCGCCGCTGATAGTAAAAGTATGACTTTGCGATGTCGTAAAGCTACCACCGCTAAAGACATTTTGACCTGCCACACTCAGGCTGTAATTGCCGCTACCGTAGCTGCAACAAATGCCATCGCCATAGCTGTCATTAATGGTAAAGGTATAGTCACCTGCTGCCAGACACCACGACTGAGTATATTGGGTGTTACTGTTTAAGTTACTGTCACTGTATAAAATACCTGCGCTGGCTGAGTTTAGCTGCCAGCTGCTTTCCCCACCGTAATTATCGGTGTTAAGCACAAAGTTTGCGCTGGTATCGGCACAACTGGCGGGGGGGGCCTGGGTGGCGGGCTCAAAGTTATCAACATAAACCCGCTCTGAACCGTCAAAACCGCTGACATCGTAAAAACGCAGCCCAACTTCAATGGTACCGCTACTGGCCGCGGTATAGTTGTAATTTAAGGTTTGCCACTGGCCGGTTAACTGCTCGTTGGAATAGCCCTGATAGCCATTAACATAAAGCCGGGCTTTAATGTTACCTTCAGTATGATATACCGAGGTACTGAAGTTATAGCTCTGACCGGCATTAACGCTAACCAGCTGCCGAAAGTCAGTATTAGCTTGATCCGCGGTGTTAACTGTAATTAACGCAGCACTGTTGCCGCTTAGCTTTATGGTGCCCGACCGACTAACACTGATGCCACTGTCTGCCAGGGTCCAGCCTTCAGGCTGATCACCTGACCATTGTTCAAAACCGCCGTTGAGTATTGTTGCCTGCACCGGGTTGCTTAAGGTTGCCAGCAACCCTAATAAAATTATTATTTTTTTCATTTTTATTATTCCTGTCACGGCTGCAGTTAGGCAAAGCCGCGAGGCAAAACGCCCGTTGGGTAAGTCTGCCAGCTCAATCTGACATCGGCGCTACTTTACTGTAAAACCACTGCCTGAAAAAAGCACAATAATGAATTTTTTATGACATTGTTGCGCGCCAAAAGCGACCGCTTTTTCTGCTGTTTTACTGACTGTTGCGCTTTACCTGCTGCCACAGCGCTTCCATTTCCTCCAGGTTACTTTGCTGCGGGCTTTTACCTTGTTCGCTAAGTGCCTGCTCTACCCCGCGAAAGCGCTTCTCAAACTTACTGTTGGCAGCACGCAGCACCGCTTCCGGGTCAAGTTTATGTTTGCGCACCACATTAACCAGCGCAAACATTAAATCGCCCAGCTCTTCGCTAAGTTCGGGGCTACCCGCTGCGGTTTGCTCTACTTCCAGAATTTCTTCTTTTACTTTATCCCAGCAACCGTCTACCGTTGGCCAGTCGAAGCCGACTGTGGCGCAACGCTTTTGTAATTTGTTGGCACGGCTAAGTGCTGGCATCGCCTTTGGAATATTATCCAGCACACTATGCTGGCCAGCCTCTTTGCGCTCATTACTTTTTAACGCTTCCCACTGTTGCAGCACCGTTTCTGCAGTACCTGACGTGTTGGCATCACTCCCCTGACCAAACACATGCGGATGGCGCCGCTCTAATTTATCGCAAATGGCGGCGACACAGTCATCAAACTGAAAAAGCCCGTCTTCTTTAGCCAGCTGGGCATAAAACACCACCTGAAATAATAAATCGCCCAGCTCGTCTTTTAGCTCATCAAAGTTTTCGCGCGCGATGGCATCGGCCACTTCGTAAGCTTCTTCCAGGGTGTAAGGCACAATAGTGCTGTAGTTTTGCTTTAAATCCCACGGGCAACCGGTTTTGGGGTCACGTAAGGCGCTCATGATATTTAGCAGGCGCTGGATATTATCGGTCACACTACTCTCTTCTGATGTTTAAACTTCTGATATTTAACATGGCTTAATGGTGCAAGCGCTTCGCTTCCACCACTTCGTCAATCTGGCTCACTTTGCTCAGTAACTTGTTCAGCGAGTCGAGGTTATACAGCTCCAGCGTCATATTAATGACTGCCGTTTGCGCTTTAATGTCTGAACTGCTGCTCATTTTAGTCACGTTAGCTTTTTCATTGGCCAAAATGCTGGTGATATCACGCAGCAAGCCGTTGCGGTCGTGCGCCACAATCCGGATATCGACTTCATAGCCCGAGGCATATTTGTCGCCCCAGGTAGCATCCACTACCCGTTGCGGCATGCTGTCCTGCAGGGTTTTAAACTGGTCACAGTCATCACGGTGAATGGCAATACCACGGCCCTGGGTAATAAAGCCAATAATGGCGTCCCCCGGCAACGGCTGACAACAACCGGCCATATGGGTCAGCAGGTTACCCACACCCTGCACCACCACGTCGCTTTTGCTTTTGGCTGCCGGCAGCGGTTTGGTTTTAAGCCGCGGGTCAATTTCCGGCAACTCCAGCTTGCCGCTCTGGCTTTGAATAAAGTGCACCACCTGGGTTACTTTAATTTCGCCGCCACCAATGCCAACTAACAGCTCGTCCATTGAATTTACATTAAAGCGGCTTAGTACCTTGGCCGGGTATTCCATTACCAGATTTAAGCGGGTCAGCTCCGTGTCCAGCAGCTCTTTACCCGCCGCCAGATTCTTATCGCGGTCTTGCAGCCGGAACCAGTACTGCACTTTCGAGCGGGCCCGGCTGGATTTTAAATAGCCTAAGTTCGGGTTTAACCAGTCGCGGCTCGGGTTAGGCTCGCGCCCGGTTAAAATCTCTACCTGATCACCGGTTTTTAGCTGATAGGTAAAGGGCACAATACGGCCGGAAATTTTCGCACCTATGCAACGATGGCCAACGTTAGAATGCACATAGTAGGCAAAATCCAGCGGGGTAGAGCCAATGGGTAAATCGACAATGTCGCCCTTGGGCGTAAACACATACACCCGATCTTCAATCACCTGAGTACGCAGCTCTTCGGCTAAATCGGTACCGGCTGAGTCCGTGCCATCGACCACGTCTTCCTGCCATTGCAGTAATTTGCGCAGCCAGCCAATTTTTTCATCATTGGCCACCACTTTATTACTGCCAACGGCCCCCTCTTTATAACGCCAGTGCGCTGCCACGCCAAGCTCAGCATCTTCGTGCATTTGCCGGGTACGAATTTGTATTTCTACTGCGCGGCCCTGCGGCCCCAGCACCACGGTATGAATAGACTGATAGCCATTTTGTTTCGGGGTGGCAATGTAGTCGTCAAACTCTTTGGGTAAATGGCGCCAGCCGGTATGTACTATGCCCAGCGCACCATAACAATCCTGTACCCGCTCGGTAACAATCCGTACCGCGCGAATGTCAAACAGCTGGTCGAAACTCAGCTGCTTTTTCTGCATCTTTTTCCAGATACTGAAAATATGCTTGGGCCGGCCGTATACCTCAACGTCCAGTTTGGCAGCTTGCATTTTCTGGCGTACTGAACCGACAAAATCCTGCATATAATGTTCTCGGTCCAGCCGTTTTTCTTCCAGCAAACTGGCCACCTGTTTATAAACACCAGGGTGCAGATAGCGAAAGGCTAAGTCCTCTAATTCCCATTTCAACTGGCCGATACCCAGCCGGTTGGCTAAGGGTGCAAAAATGGCGTTGGTTTCTTTGGCGGCCAGTACCCGGGTTTCTTCATCGGCATCTTTTACCTGGCGTAAATAACAAATCTGCGCGGCCAGCTTTAACACCACCGCTCGCACATCTTCCACCATGGCCAGCAGCATTTTTCGTAAATTATCGGCCTGCTGCGGGTTAACACTCTGGTTGGCGCCGGTAGGAATGGTGCGGATAGCATCCATTTGCTGCACCGAATGCAGCAGGCCTAGAATGGTCGGGGTAAACTCTGCTGCCAGCTTTTCTTCATTGAGCAAGTGCGCGTCAAAGGCCGGAAACAATAAGGCGGCGAGCAGGGAGTCATGGTCCATTTTCAGGTCGGCCAGAATTTCGACTTTTTCCCAGCCGGTTCGCACCTGGACAATATCGTCATCTAAACCTTGCTGTTTCAGCCAGGCCCCGCAATTGAGCAAGGCGTTAATCTTTTTCTCAGTCAACCCCAGCGAACACAGCCATTCCAGCGTATCACCGCCGTGATAGCCACTACTATGAGATTGACGAACCCTGACCATGAAAACCCCTTATTCTTATGCCGAAGCGCTTTTAAATGAAGCACTAAATAACGCCATCAGTTCAAGATGGCTGGTATGCGGAAACATATCAATGGCAGATAATTTTTGCAGCTGATACCCCTGACTAAGCAATACGCTGGCATCGCGGGCAAAGGTAGCAGCGTTGCACGACACGTACAATATCTGTGCCGCTTTAAGCGCGGCAATTTGCTCTATTGCGCCCTTTGCCCCGGCCCGGGCCGGGTCCAGCACAACTTTAGTGTAGCGCTGGGCGCGCCAGGGCGCATCGGGCCAGGGTAAATGTAAATCGGCCTGCGCAAAGCTGGCATTGTTAAGACCATTAAGTTTGGCATTGGTTGCTGCTTGTTGCACCATCCTGGCCACACCTTCTATGCCCTGCACCGTTTTGGCATAGCGGGCCAGTGGCAAACTGAAATTACCCATACCTGCATACAAATCCAGAATAGTGTCATCTGCGTTAACCTTAAGCCAGGCCAGGGCCTGAGTCACCATTTGCTGGTTTACCGCTTCATTAATCTGAATAAAATCGCCAGGCTGAAATTGTAAATCAATTTGCTGCTCTGTCAGGGTATAGTCTGGTACGGGCGTATCTGCCTGCCAGGGTTGCAAGCTATCATTACCCTCGTCGCCCAGAAAATAGGCCTCTGGCCAGCATTGCACGAAGCTTTGCTGCTGCGCCGCCGTTAACGGCTTAACATGGCGCACCACCACATAAGGCCGCTGGTTAGCGCTAAATAGCTCAAGATGGGTCACGGCAGCAGGATCAGGTAGCGCCTTGATCACCGGGGGTAGCAACGTAAGGGCCGGTGTCAGCAGCGGGCTTAACATGCTGCACTCGCTGATTGCACTGATATTTTTGCTGCCTTCGGCCCGAAAGCCGACGCTAAGCTGGCGTGTTTTTTTATCATACCAGACACCCAGTCTGGCTTTACGCCGGTAATGCGTATCCGGGCCACTTAACATCGGCTGCCAGGGCAGTGCAGCCAGCCCGGTCTGATGGCGGATAAGCTGGTCAATGCCCTGCTGTTTTAAGCGGGCTTGCTGGTCATTATCCAGATACTGCAGCTGACAGCCGCCGCACTGATTAAAATGCGGGCAAAACGGTACTTGCCGCTCAGCTGCCGGGGATAGTACTTTGCTGGTGCGGGCTTTAATATAGCCAGGCTTATCTTCCAGCACCCGTGCCTGCACCTTTTCACCTGGTAAAGCGCCGCTGACAAAAGCGATTTTTTGTTTATAACGGCTCAGGCCATTAACTTCATAATCTGTGCTATCGATATCCAGGGTCAGGGTTGCGCCGACCAGGCTGGCTTTAGCCTTTGCTTTATATAGTGTTACCATCTGCGCTCTGTATTGTAGGCAAGTAGAAATTGTTATGTCATTATGGGCGGGCCCGCAACTATTGTAACAAGCTCTGGCCCGAATGACGAAAATTGCGTTACGTTACTGGATATTACTTTTTGCCCTTTTGCCGGCCACCCTGGCCAGTATTGGTCTGGGCAGCTACTTTGCATACAATAAAGAAGCAGAGTTACACCGTAACCTGGCCACACAGGCGAGAAATATAGCAGTGCCTCTGGCCTTAAGCAGCGAAACGTATCTGGCAGATGGTAACCTTGCTGCCATTGAAGCGCTATTAAATACCAGCCATCGCCTTAATTCGCCGGTGCTGAGTAATATTGTGCTGTTTGCTGCTGATGGCGAAATTATTGCCAGCAGTAACCCGCAATACCACGCTGCAGCCTATCCTAAACCTGAGCCGCAACGCGGCGTGGCAGCCGGGCAGCTGGTGCCGTTTGAGCACAGCTTGCTAACGTATCAGTCGTTACGTTTTAACCGCAACGAGCCTGCTGCAGGGCCTTATATTCTGCTGCATCTGCAGAACGAGCATATTTTGCTGCAACAACAGCGCTATAAGTTGCATGTGGCCATTGTCGTGGCAGCGGTTATTATGCTGTGTATTATTTTCAGCCAGTTTGTCCGTCACAAAATACAGCCGATGCTCAGCCGCTTGCAGTTACAACTGCAACAGGTGCAAGCCGGTCAGTATCAGCAGCAAACCAACACCTCTGGTATTAAAGAGCTTGATCAGATCCAGCGCAGCATTAACCAACTGAGTGAACAACTCAGCTCGCTCGAGCAGGAAATGCAGCACAATATTGAACAAGTCACCAGTGATCTGCAGCTGAGTATGGAGCAGCTGGAAGTGCAGAATATTCAGCTCGATTTTTCCAGGCGCAAAGCAGTAGAGGAAAATCGGCAGAAATCTGAGTTCCTGGCAAAAATGAGCCACGAACTGCGCACACCGCTAAATGGCGTTATAGGCTTTACCAGACAGTTATTAAAAACGCAGCTCAGTGCCAATCAACACGACTATCTTAGCACCATCCAGAAATCCGCCAACAGCCTGTTGCACCTGGTAAACGATGTGCTGGACTTCTCCAAGCTGGAAGAAGGCCGGATGTCAATTAACCCCGAGCCGTTTTCATTGCGTGATTTGCTTAACGATGCTACGGAATTACTGGCTGCCAACGCTTTTGATAAACACCTTGAACTGGTGATAATGATTGATAATGGCTGCCCGGACGATTTGATTGCCGATCCGGGCCGGCTCATTCAGGTTCTGATGAATATTGCCGGTAATGCCATTAAATTTACGGAGCATGGCAGTATTGTGATCCGGGTTAGCGCCACCTTACTGAATGAGGACCAGCTTATTTTGCACTGTTCCATTCAGGACACCGGCCGGGGCATCAGCGAAGATAAACAAAACCAGTTGTTTCAGGGGTTCACCAGCAGCCAGCCTGAAGATCACAATAGTGGCTCTGGCCTGGGTTTGATGATTTCCCAGCGCCTGGTGCAGGCTATGGGGGGCAACATTGGTTTTGAAAGTAAAGCGGCAGAGGGCTCGACCTTCTGGTTTACCATAAAATGCCAGCGCCATCATTTATCAGTGGCTGAGCCACTGCCTATTGAGGTGCTTGAGGGCAAAAGCCTGCTGTATTTTGAACCACAACAATATTCACGCGAAGCGACCCTTGGCCTGCTGCATAGCTGGGGCTTGCAGGTAACAACCTGCGCCACCAAAGGGCAATTGCAACAAGCGTTGAATCATGGACAGCACTACGATATCGGCTTGATTGGCCGGGCTATCGCCATAAACCAGGTTAATCAGGTTATTAACCTGGTGCAGCAAATTCAGCCAAGCTGCCATTACACTTATTTACTGGTTAACACCTTATCACCGAATTTGCGTGAAGCCATGCTGGCTTCGGGTGCCAACGCCTGTTTGCCCAAACCCACCCATCAGCGTAAATTGGCCTTCGCCCTGGCGAAACCCTATCTGGATCAGGCGAAAAACCTGCCAGTACCGGTTATTCAGCCCCGCGCGGCGTTAAAAGTGCTGACGGTTGATGATAACGAAGCCAACCTGAAACTGATCAATACCTTGCTCACCGAACTGGTAGAGCAGCTGGAATCGGCCACCAATGGCGCAGATGCCTGGCAAAAAGCGACCCAGCATGTGTATGACGTTATATTTATGGATATCAATATGCCGGTGATGGATGGGATTAACGCCTGTCAGCGGATCCGGCAGAGCTCGTTAAATGAGCATACGCCAATTATTGCTGTAACCGCTCATGCGGTCGCCGGAGAGCGCGCCCGTTTACTGTCGTTAGGTTTTAACGAATTTTTAAGTAAACCACTGGATGACAAAATGCTGCATTACACCCTGCAGGAATTTTGCCCGCTTGTAGCACAGTCTGCGTTATCATCCGAAACCGAGACGGCAGCAGAGCAGCCGCAAAGCGTGGCTATAAGTGATGCTAAAAGTGATGCTAAAAGTGATGCTAAAAGTGATGCTAAAAGTGACGCTACGAATCTGATCGACTGGCAGGTAGGGTTGCAACGGGTCGGGGGTAAACCTGAGTTGGCTAAAGACATGCTGCAAATGTTGTTAGCCAGCCTGCCGCAAACGCAGCAAGCGTTAAATGCCGCTATTGCTGCCAACGACAATGATCAATTGCTGCAGCTTATCCATAAATTGCATGGTGCCTGCTGCTACACCGGCGTGCCGGCGTTAAAAAACCTGGCAGAAACGCTGGAGACCCAGCTTAAAACCGGCACTGATATCCAGCAACTGGAACCCGAGCTGTTTGAATTGGACGATATTTTAAGCGCGTTATGCCAGCTGGACAGCGACTGGCTGGCTAAGATTGACTTTCCAGAATAACGGTTGCCATTGCGTAGGCTTGCTCGTCACTTAATGACAACCAGCAATGACTCACCCCTAAACGCGCTGCCAGCTCAGCAGCAAAGCCGCTAAAGGTTAGCTCGGGCCGGCCATGCTGATCATTGCTGATTTCAATGTGCTGAAACGACACCCCGCGACCAATTCCGGTGCCAAGCGCTTTGGCAGCAGCTTCTTTGGCGGCAAAGCGTTTGGCAAAGTACCGGCTGGCTAATGTTTGACTGGCTAGGGTATGACGTGAAAACTGCTGTTGCTCAGTTACCGTTAATACCCGTTTTATCAAGCCTGGCGAGCGCAGCAGGCTTTGCTCTATCCGGCTAATTTCAACAATATCGGTACCTAAGCCAATTATGGCCATTAGCGTCTGGCCTCAACCATTAATCGCTTCATCTCTGATACCGCCCCGGCCAGACCACTGAAAATAGCCCGGGCAACAATAGCATGTCCAATATTAAGCTCGTACATCTGCGGAATAGCCGCTATCGGCTGCACATTGTGGTAATGCAAACCATGACCGGCGTTAACGGTAATGCCAAGTGATGCGGCATAGGCGGCAGCTTCGGTTATCCGGCTAAGTTCGCCCTGTTGCACCTTGTGATCTGTCGCCTCGGCATAACGGCCGGTATGGATTTCGATAAAGGGCGCACCACATTCGGCGGCGGCATCTATCTGAGCGTGGTCAGCGTCGATAAATAACGACACCAGAATATTGTCTGCTGCTAACTGACTGACGGCGTCTTTCATTCGACTAAGCTCTCTGGCAACATCTAAACCGCCTTCGGTGGTCAGTTCCTGGCGTTTTTCAGGGACTAAGCAACAGAACTGCGGTTTTAGCTTACCGGCAATGCCCAGCATTTCGTCGGTAACCGCCATTTCAAAATTAAGCCGGGTGCTCAGGCTCTGGCGTAATAAAAAGACATCACGGTCAATAATATGACGCCGATCTTCGCGTAAATGCACCGTTATACCATCTGCTCCTGCCTGCTCTGCCACCAATGCGGCATGCAAGGGTTCCGGGTAACTGGTACCGCGGGCCTGACGTAATGTAGCCACGTGATCGATATTGACACCAAGATAAATAGGGCTCATAACGGCTCCGGTTTTAAATAACTGATTAGAATGACAGCTTATACTTGTGCAATCCGCTAAGGGTTTAGCCGAGCGCGTTAAATAACGCTCTGCTGTGCAGCGGTTTATCACCCAATAAGGGTGCTAGCAACTGCCGGCTGACTTGCTTGGCTACCTTCAGCGCATCAGTATGCTGCCAGTTATTCTGGCCAATGGCCTGCAGTACCGTGCCAGACCAACCGCGGCCAGCGACCACAAAACCTTGCTCCGGCTGCCATAAATATTGTAAATCTGCTAGCAGTGGTGCGCCATCAGCAGCATGTTGCCAGTCTATCTGCAGCCCCAGTTCAGTAAGCAGTGAAAACTCAAACTCGCGCAAACAGGGTTCCAGCATCTCTGGGGTGTGCTGTGCTTGCTCCAGTGCGACCAGACTATGCTGATAATGATCAAATAACTGCTCTGCCGCCATGTCATCTGGCCACAGCCGGCAAATAAGCTCGTTAAGGTAAAGCGCACTGAACAAAAATTTACCGTTAAAGCGCACCGCAGGGGCCAGTTCATCTAACGTTGTCACCGTTTTTAAACTGCTGCGACCGCTTAGGGCCACCGTAAACAGCTGAAAGGGCTGCAACGCAAAGCGTTGTTTTCCCTGCCGTTTTCTGATGACTGCTGACACTCTGCCCTGCTCTGGCATTAACAGCTGCAGCAGCAGCTTATTATCCTGAAATGGCCGGCTATGTAAAATATAAGCGGGACATAGCGGCTGCATCTGGCTAAACCTTAATCTTCACAATGGTTAATCTTCGCCATAACCAAGGCTACGAAGCGCTCGCTCGTCGTCAGCCCAACCTGACTTCACCTTAACCCATACCTGTAAAAATACCGGTTGCTCCAGCATGGCGGCCATATCCAGCCTGGCTTCAGTGGCAATGGTTTTTATCCGCTCACCTTTGTTACCAATAACCATTCGTTTCTGGCTTTCCCGCTCAACTAATACCAGCGCCGCAATATGGAAATGTTTCTCTTCCCATTTAAAGCGCTCAATTTCTACTGTTACAGAATATGGCAATTCATCGCCTAAAAAGCGCATTAGCTTCTCACGGACAATTTCGGCAGCCATAAAGCGCTGCGAGCGATCGGTAATGTAATCTTCCGGAAAAAAGAACTCACAAAGGGGTAAATGACGCTGCACCACTTTTCTCAGCGCCTCGACATTGTCGCCACTTTCTGCCGACAATGGCACCACATCGACAAAGTTAAGCTGACTACCCAGCTTCTGTAAGTGCGGCAATAGCTCCGACTTATCTTTGTATAAGTCGACTTTATTGACGACCAGCACCACCGGCTTTTGTGCCTGGATCAGTTTATTTAATACCATCTGATCGTCATCGTTCCAACGGGTTCCCTCCACGACAAAAAGCACCAGCTCAACATCGGCTATCGAGCTGGATGCCGCTTTATTCATCATCCTGTTAATGGCCCGCTTCTCTTCAATATGCAGGCCCGGGGTGTCGACATAAACCGTCTGATAGTTATCAACGGTATCGATACCGACAATGCGGTGGCGGGTTGTTTGTGGCTTTTTCGAGGTAATACTGACTTTCTGGCCAACCAGCTTATTTAACAAAGTAGATTTGCCGACATTAGGACGGCCCACTATCGCTACTAAACCGGCGTAGGTAGTTGGCGCTGCATGAGGCGTTGGCACGACGTTATCGTTCATTTTTAATCTGTTCCAAAGCCGCGTTTGCGGCATCTTGTTCGGCTTTACGCCGCGAGCTGCCTGAGGCAGTAATGGGCGCAATACCAGGAACAGTACAACGCACCGTAAAGGTTTGCTGGTGTGCTTCGCCGGTGGTGGCAATAACATCATATACCGGCAACGCTAAACGCAGGCCTTGCAAATATTCCTGCAAGCGGGTTTTTGAATCTTTTTGTTCACCCGGCGCAATCTGTGACAGACGCTCTGCAAACCAGACATTAATTCGTTCGCGGCAAGCGTCCATGCCGCTGTCTAAAAAGATAGCACCTAAAATGGCTTCCAGCGCATCCGCCAGAATGGATTCGCGGCGGTGGCCGCCACTTTTTAATTCGCCGGGCCCAAGCCGCAAATACTGGGCAATTGCCAGCTCCTGTGCAATTTCGGCCAGGGTTACCCCTTTTACCAGCGCTGAGCGCATTCGGGTTAAGTCACCTTCGCGGGTTTGTGGAAACTGGTCAAACAGCATCTGGGCGATAATCAGCCCTAACACGGCATCGCCTAAAAACTCCAGCCGTTCGTTATGTTTGCCTTTGCAGCTGCGGTGGGTTAAAGCCTGCTCCAGCAACTGGGGTTGCTGGAACTGATACCCCAGTTTAATCATTAATGGTTTAACAGGTTGAAGCATCAGCGCACCTTATTCAATTTTACCCAGGCGCTCAAACCTTACGCCAACCGGCACCCAGCCAGGTAACCAGCTGTCGGGGTCTTCACTGAACTCAAAACTCATCCAGATAAACACAGCCTTACCCACCAGGTTGTCGGCTGGCACAAAGCCCCAGAACCTGCTGTCCCGGCTGTTATCCCGGTTATCGCCTAATACAAAATAGTGACCTTGCGGCACCACAAATTCGTCAATGGCCGTGCCTTGTTGCTGATGGTATTGTCCGGGCTGTTCGCGCACGCCGGGCGTCACCAGAATATGGTGACCATTCTCTCCCAATGCCTCGTGATAGCGCCGTTGTTGCATGCGGCCCTGAAAGAACTGAGCATCCGGAATATGAGTCAGGGTAACCCGCTCCAGTGAGCCACAACCGCTGGATTGCTCAGGCTGACAGGCTTTGTCGATATACAACTGTTTATCCCGGTAGATAATCCGATCACCCGGCAAACCGACAATCCGCTTGATAAAATCGACTGTGGGCTGCTCCGGATATTTAAATACCGCGACATCACCGTGCTGTGGCAACTTATTGTGATAAAGCGTCTTGCGCCATACCGGGTCTTTCACGTCGTAGGAAAACTTTTCTACCAGAATAAAATCACCCACCAGCAGGGTCGGCATCATTGAGCCGGAAGGAATTTGAAAAGGTTCGAATAAAAAAGAGCGAAACAGGGTGATAGCAGCGATCACCGGAAAGATCGACTTTGCGGTTTCCACTATTGCCGGCTCTTTTAGCAGGGTATCGCTACTTGCTTCGGGCAGTTGATTCCCAGCACCACTTTGCGCCAATATCAAGCGCTCCCGGCGTTTGGGGGCGAGTACCAGCGCATCCAGCAGCCAAATGAGGCCACTGGTCAGGGTGAGTATCACTAACAAGATTGCAAAATAACCGGCCATGCGTTTCCCTTTTACTTACCTATTATTACTTACCGACTTTTAAAATGGCCAGGAAGGCCTCTTGCGGTACTTCAACATTACCCACCTGTTTCATCCGCTTCTTACCTTCTTTTTGTTTCTGCAGCAGTTTTTTCTTGCGGCTGACATCACCACCGTAACATTTCGCCAGTACGTTTTTACGCATTTGCTTAATGGTGGTCCTGGCAATAACATGGTTGCCGATAGCTGCCTGAATGGCAATATCGAACATTTGCCGTGGGATCAACTCTTTTAGTTTGTCGGCCAGCTGCCGGCCGCGTCCCTGGGCAAAGTCGATATGACTGATAATGGCCAGCGCATCAACCCGCTCGCCGTTAATCAGGATATCTACCCGTTGCATATTTGAGGTTTGAAAGCGTTTAAACGCGTAGTCCAGAGAGGCATAACCGCGGCTGGTCGATTTTAAACGATCGAAGAAATCCATCACGACTTCGGCCATTGGCAATTCGTAGGTTAACGCGACCTGGCGACCGTGGTACAACATATTCGTTTGCACGCCACGCTTTTCAATACACAAGGTAATTACATTACCCACATATTCCTGCGGTACCAGAATATGCGCTTCAACAATCGGCTCGCGTATTTCGTCAATATCGTTTACCGCCGGCAAATCGCTGGGGTTGTCGACCATGACTTTTTCGCCATCTTTTTTAATCACTTCGTACACCACAGTAGGTGCCGTCGTAATCAGATCCAAATCGTACTCACGCTCCAGTCGTTCCTGAATGATTTCCATGTGCAACATGCCAAGGAAACCAATTCTGAAACCAAAGCCCAGTGCACCGGAGTTTTCCGGCTCATAAAATAATGACGAGTCGTTCAGACTGAGTTTAGCCAGGGCATCACGAAAGTCTTCATAGTCGTCAGAGGATACCGGAAATACCCCGGCATAAACCTGAGGTTTAATCCGTTTGAAGCCAGGTAAGGGCTTCTCGGCGCTGTTTTTCGATAAGGTCAGGGTATCGCCCACCGGTGCGCCTTTAATTTCTTTAATGCCGGCGATAACAAAACCAACTTCACCGGTGTTCAGCTCGCCGGTGTGGGTGGCTTTGGGGCTGAATATCCCTACTTTATCAACTTCATATACCTGGCCGGTCGACATTACTTTAATTTTGTCTTTGGTTTTTATCGAGCCGTGCTTTACCCGTACCAGCGACACCACGCCCTGATAGGCATCAAACCAGGAGTCGATTATAAGGGCCTGGGTCGGTAAGTCCCGCTCACCCTCTGGCGGTGGGATTTTCTTAACGATGGTTTCCAGTACATCTTTGATGCCAAAGCCGGTTTTGGCAGAGCATTGCACCGCCCCCAGCGCTTCGATACCAATAATGTCTTCAATTTCCTCTGCAACCCGCTCAGGTTCTGCCTGAGGTAAGTCGATTTTATTTAATACCGGGATAACTTCAAGGTTCATGTCCAGTGCGGTATAACAGTTGGCGACGGTTTGTGCTTCTACGCCCTGCCCGGCATCAACCACCAGCAATGCGCCCTCACAGGCTGCCAGAGAGCGGCTTACCTCATACGTAAAATCGACGTGTCCCGGCGTATCGATAAAGTTCAGCTGGTAGGTGTTACCATCATCAGCCGTGTAATTAAGGGTAACGCTTTGCGCTTTGATAGTAATACCGCGCTCACGCTCCAGATCCATTGAATCCAGAACCTGTTGCTGCATTTCCCGATCGGAAAGGCCACCGCAATATTGAATAAGCCGGTCAGACAGGGTTGATTTACCATGGTCAATATGAGCGATGACGGAGAAATTTCTGATGTTATTAAGTTTTGCCATGTTATCCGCAAATGTCCGAAATATACTGGAGGTACTGACAATAAGCTCAGGTGCACCGGTTAACGATGCGGCTATTCTCAGACCGATGCTGTAAAAAAATTAGCGGGAATTGTACTCTATCCGCAGGCAGCTTGCTATGTGTTCTTCACGCAAGACTCAGGACAGTTGCCGGACGTTGATCTCTGGTAGCACGTTAACAATACTTAATTGTTGCTGCCCTGCCATTCTGGCGCCGTAATACCGGGCCAGCAGTAAACCGCCGCCTGCACCGGTTGCCGCAGCCAGCATCACCCAGCCCTCTGTGGCCTGCCAGCCCAGATGCGCCAGCAACGCGCTAACAAGCATCATCACCAGGGGCAACAGGTAGACCAATAATGCGGCAGTAACCAGTTGCTCACCAGGCGTTGCTACCGTAACCCGCTCGCCGGGTAACAGTGCCAGGTCAGTTGCCACAAAAAAACGCGTTTGTCTGGGCGTCAGGGTTTTTGCGACGATGCCGGTACCACAGTCGTTGCTGACCTGGCAGGCATTACAGGTTGTTACCGGCGTTGTGCCAAGCCATACCCCTTGTTTTTCTACCGCAAGTACGGTGGCTATCTGTTCAATCATCTGGCGACCATCATCCGGGGATCATTATTTGGGTTTGATTATTTGGGTTTCGTTATTTGTGCACTGTTTGCACAGTATTTGTACAGCACCTGTGCAGCATCGCGCTGCGCTTAGCGCACCGCCGCGGCAATACGCTCTGCCACATTAATGCTGACCGGACCAATCACCGTGATGTCATGCTCGGGGGCACTTAGCATGTAAATGGTCGTCGCACCATCGCGATACGCCTGAGTGGGCATCCGCTGGGTGGGCTGTACAAAAACAGATACCTGATGCACCCCATCGCTCAGCAGCCAGTAATTAAGCAAGTTTTGCTGCAATTGCGGCACAATATGCGGATCGGTAACTAACTGATAGCCTGCCGGCAGCCAGCTAAGCTGAAGCTTATTAGGGTTTAACGTTGCTCCTGGCTGACGGGCGGTGGGCTCGGGCAGTTCGGTGTTCAGCAACCGTTGCAAATTATCCGGCAGCTCAGGGGTAATTTGCATATGGGTAACCAACCAGCGCTCCAACGGTGTCTGTTGCTCTGACATCACATCAATTCGTAGCGGAAAGCCAGACTCCACCTCAATCCATAACCAGTAGCTATGCCGGCCAGGGTCATTCGCACTGAGCCTGAGCAGCTGGGCCGTATGGCCGGACATAACAGAGCTGCTACCTAACACTGCCGTGTACAACTTACGAATTTGCTGAGATTCCTGAAATAAAATGGCGGGAAGTTCTTTAATGCTGTCACTGGTTGTAACTAACGCAGGCCGGTCAGTTAGAAAGTAATATACCACATTGTCACGGCGCAGAATGTCGACGCCATCTGCGTCAAGCGGCACCAGATGTTCAATTTCTTTATCGTCCTGACGACCATGCTGCCAGCGGAAAGTTTCTACTTTGCTGCCTTTAAATACCACAAACGAGCTGTCAAAATTATATTGCGTTACGCTTTGCTGAACCCGGTCAAACAGGGTCCAGCCAGGCTCGTCGGCGTGCAGCACACTGCTGCAGAATAACAACAACGTGCACCACAGCCATACTACTTTACTCATATTACTGCTCGTTATCCTGCTCGTTTTGCTGCTCAGTTTTCGCGTGTTGCTGCTCAGTTACCCGAACTTGCTGGCGATGTGCCTGTAACAATGCCTGCAACCGGCGTTGCTGCTCCTGCATTGCCTGCTGTTCCTGTTCAGCGAAACGGCTGTCAACCGTAGTAGAACTGAGACTGACCGGCGTAGCAAAACCGCCAATCGGGTTGGTTTGCAGCACCGGGCTGGGCAGCATTAAATCCTGACCTGCAGGTTGCTGGTATTGCTGCACGCCCAATACTGCAAACAACGCCACTGAGGCTGCAACAGCACCTTGTGCTGCGGGCTTAAGCCAGCTGCCATTTGCGGCGGCACTAAGGCCAGCGCCAACTTTTTGCAGCAGCGTGCGACTGTGACTTAACTGATAAGTCGGCTCGTCTTGCAACAAGGCGGCGATGTCAGCTGCGAAATCGGTAGGCAATGGCGCTGCATTTTCGCGACGAAATACAGCTGCAGCTAATTGGTATCTCTCTAGCTTTTGTTGCAATTCTGGCTGTTGCAACAAAAGATCGAGCTCAGTGTTGCTAAGCTGCCTGTTATCGCTGGCGGCTGAGAGCCAATCCTGATTATCTGACGACATAATTTTTCCTGTCTGCTTGCTGTTTATTATCCGATTTAGCCTGATAATTTAGCCAATCAATGGTTTAAGCTGAATATCTATTGCTTCACGCGCCCGGAAAATCCGGCTGCGTACGGTGCCGATAGGGCACGCCATCACTTCTGCTATTTCCTCGTAACTCAATCCTTCAAGCTCTCTGAGTGTAATTGCGGTACGAAGTTCATCCGGTAATTTATCAATCGTGTTAAATACCACGGCCCGAATTTCTTCAGACAAGAGTAAACGCTCTGGCGAATCCTGTTCTTTTAAGGCATCGCTTCCTTCAAAATACTCAGCATCTTCGGCATCCACATCGGTGGCGGGTGGCTTACGGCCATTCGACACCAAATAGTTTTTAGCACTGTTTACTGCAATTCGGTACAACCAGGTATAAAAAGCACTTTCGCCCCGAAACCCTGGCATTGCCCGATACGCTTTGATAAAGGCTTCCTGGGCAACATCTGCCACATCTCCGTGGTTAGAGACATAGCGAGAGATTAAGTTCGCAATCCGGTGCTGATATTTCTTCACCAACAGATTAAATGCGGCTTTATCACCTTGCTGGACCCGCTGGACAATTTGCCAATCTAATTCTTGCTCGCTCATTCTGTGAGCCTGTCCCCTGTAATACGTAATAGGTTGTCGATGTTGCATGGCCCTTGTCTGGCGTCGAGGCTCTGACCATGCCAACAATAAATAGTTCTGTTTATTATGCCAAAACCGCTACAATAAGCTGATCCAACAGCCCTGCTGTCGGGTAATTGCAGCGGTAACTCCAAGGTTACCCTGATATTGAGGCTTAACTGGGGCAAGTGTATCGCATGACACGACAAAATGAATATCATTGTGACGTTTTAATTATTGGCAGCGGAGCCGCAGGATTATCTTTAGCGTTGCAGTTAGCGGATCATGCCAGGGTATTAGTGTTAAGCAAAGGCCCGCTGCGCGAAGGGTCTACCCTGTATGCCCAGGGCGGTATCGCCGCAGTATTTGATGAAAATGACAGTATTGCCTCCCATGTTAACGATACACTTATCGCCGGTGCCGGTTTATGTGATGAGACCACCGTGCAATATACCGCCGAACATGCCAAAGAGGCCATGCAATGGCTGATAGCGCAAGGCGTACCCTTTGATCAGTATCAGGATACTGACGGCAGTTTAAAATACCACCTGACGCGCGAAGGCGGCCACAGCCACCGGCGTATATTACATGCCGCCGATGCAACCGGTCAGGCAGTACAAATAACGCTGGTAGACCAGGTTAAACAACACCCGAATATTCAGCTGCTGGAAAATTACAATGCGATCGATTTGATTAATGGCGCAAAAATTGGTTTAGATGCTAAACGCTGTTATGGCGCTTATGTCTGGAATAAAACCCGCGCAAAAGTAGAAACTATTAAAGCCCATTTTGTCGCACTGGCTACCGGTGGCGCCAGTAAAGTCTACTTGTATACCAGCAACCCGGACGTGGCCAGTGGTGACGGTATCGCTATGGCCTGGCGCGCCGGGTGCCGGGTTGCCAATATGGAGTTTAATCAGTTTCACCCCACCAGCTTGTATCACCCTGATGCCCCGAACTTTCTGATTTCAGAGGCCATGCGAGGTGAAGGCGCGTTTCTGCGCCGGCCAGATGGCAGCCGGTTTATGCCTGAATTTGATGAGCGCGCCGAACTGGCTCCACGCGATATTGTGGCCCGGGCCATCGACTATGAAATGAAGCGGCTTGGTGCTAATTGTCTGTACCTTGATATTAGTCATCAGCCAAAAGACTTTATTATTGAGCATTTCCCGACAATTTATGCCAAATGTTTAAGTGTTGGCATTGATATCAGCCGCCAGCCTATCCCGGTGGTACCGGCGGCGCATTACACCTGTGGCGGCGTGTTAACTAACCTTGATGGCCAGACTGACTTACAAAACCTGTATGCCATTGGTGAAGTTGCCTATACCGGTTTACATGGCGCCAACCGGATGGCCAGCAATTCGCTGCTCGAATGTGTCGTATTTGCTCAGGCGTCTGCCAAACATATTTTAAGCCAGTTGCCGGCTGCGGCGCATTATGCCGATATTGCGCCCTGGGATGAAAGCCGGGTAAGTGATTCTGATGAAGAAATTGTTATTACCCATAACTGGCACGAGCTCAGGCTGTTTATGTGGGACTATGTTGGTATTGTCCGTACCAATAAACGACTGGAGCGCGCGTTGCACCGGGTTGAATTATTACAGTCTGAAATTCACGATTATTACAGTCATTTCCGGCTCAGTCACAACTTACTCGAATTGCGTAATCTGGCCCAGGTGGCAGAGCTGATCATTCGTTGCGCCATGGCACGCAAAGAAAGCCGCGGTTTGCACTACAATCTGGATTACCCTGAATTACTCAGCAACAGTGAACCGACAGTACTGCTGCCTAAGACTTAGCAACATTGCTGCCGCCGTTGGTTTAGTTGTCAGATGGCGTGATCGCGGCGCGCTGCCAGTTAAACTGATTAAGCTGTCGCGCCAGCGCCCGGTAATCGGCTGCAGTTAGCTGGTCGGCCAGCAACCATTGCAGATGCAACTGTGCATGCTGACATTGCCAGCGCACCAACACGCCGAACTCACTGACCAGACAGCCTTCTCTTAGCTGACCGCCAGGCAGCTTGCTGTGCCACCACTGTAACTGGCCATCCGGTTGTAAGCTTAACCCGGTCGCTACCCGGGGTTGCCGGTAACAGCGAATACCATACCAATACACGACAAACAGTAGCGGCGCTGCCAGCCCTACCGCAACCCCCGGCAGAGGCTGCAATACAAACAGCAAGAAAACCATAACCGCCAGCGCCAGTATACCGCGCTGGCGCCAGACTGAGTTGCCAATGACGACATTACACCCGGACACGGTCAAGGATAACGTTAATCAAGGCTTGCAGTGCCGGATCGCTCGATTTGGCGTGGCCCATAAACCACGCAAACAAATCCGGGTCATCTGCGGCCAGTAAGCGCTCAAAATCCCGTTTTTGCTGTAACGACAACGCATCGTAGCCATCTTCGACAAAGGGCGCCAGCAACACGTCCAACTCCAGCATGCCGCGCCGGCACGCCCAGCGCAGACGTGGTTTAATCATTAACTCAGTCATTCAAATTCCTTAATGCCAGATACAGTGATAAAGATAACGGCATTTGCACAAAACTGCCGTTGTGGGGTTGAGCTTTTAAATGCTGCCCCAATGTTACAACTATCTACGCTTTGGTGATACTTCTGGTGATATAAACAATGCATACATCCTGGTTAACCGCAAAGAGTTACGGCCAATTATCCAATCAGGTTCAGGGGGCATTTATTGCGCCGTTGCCCGCGTTTGACATTGTCAGAGTCAGTGGGGCAGATAACCGCAAATATTTACAAAGCCAGACCACCTGTGACATTGACCAGCTCGATGATACGCATTTTTTGCGCGGCGCCCATTGCGATGCCAAAGGCAAAACCTGGTCGGTGTTCCACCTGTTGCAGCAAGGCGACGAGCTGTTAGCCATCGCGTTTCGGGATGAATTAAACGCCTCGGTAAACCAGTGGCGCAAATTTGGGGTGTTTTCTAAAGTAAACTTTACTGCGGGCCACGACGACTATGCCGTGTTGGGAATTGGCGGCGATGAAGCACACACCCTGGTAAACCAGCTTGGCTTTAAATTGCCCGGCGGCAATGGTAGGCTTAGCCGCCATGAGGGTGGCATGGTGCTGCAGTTAGCAGAACAGCATTACATGCTGGTCCTTCCCAAAAATAATGCCATAGCGTTGCTGGAACAAGCGTATCCGCTGGCAGCGCCAACACTCTGGCTAAAGCAGCACATTCTGCAAGGCCTGTGCTATCTGGAACAGCCGCTGATTGGCGAATTTGTACCGCAAATGCTTAATTTGCAAGCAGTTTCAGCCATTAGTTTTACCAAAGGCTGTTATCTGGGTCAGGAAACAGTGGCCCGAATGAAATATCTCGGCCGCAATAAGCGGGCCGCCTGGATTTTGCAGGCACAGACCGACGAAGCACCTGCAGCCGGATGTGATATCGAACAACAATTCAACGACAACTGGCGCCGGGTGGGCCAGGTTATTAACGCAGTCAATATCAATAACCAGCTTTGGTTAATTGCCGTACTGCCTAATGATATAACACCGGCAGACTCGTTACGGTTAAAGTCAGACAGTGCACCGGCACTGCAGTTGCTGCCGTTACCTTATCCCTTAAGTTAAAGAGGTTTTCATGACCATTTCACAAGACAAAGTCGTCGCCATGCATTACACCGTTACCGACCCGGAAGGTAACAAACTGGATTCATCTGCTGATGGCGAGCCTTTGGTATTTTTGTTTGGCCATGGCGCGTTAATTCCCGGTCTGGAACAGGCTCTGGCCGGTAAAGCGGTCGGTGACAGCTTTACTGCAACAATTGCGCCTGCTGACGCCTACGGTGAACGCCATGATCAACTGGTGCAGTCGGTGCCTAAAAACATGTTTGAAGGCATGGAAGTCGCGCCAGGTATGCGTTTTCGGGCTGCCGGCCCAGATGGTCGGGAGCAATCTGTGATTATTCTTGATGTGACCGAAGAAGAAGTGGTGGTAGATGGTAATCACCCCTTGTCAGGTATTGAACTGAAGTTCGAGGTTGAAGTGCTGAAAGTACGTGACGCCACGGCAGAAGAATTAGCGCATGGCCATGTTCATGGCATTGAAGGCGACGAGAGTCATTAATGTTATAACATTAATGCAGTTAGCAACAAAACCGCAGCTTTGATTGCGGTTTTGTCATTTCTGGAAGCGACGAAAACCTTGACAGAAGCGACAAAGCACCCTATTTTGACCGCTTGTTTTGTTTTTAACCATTGTAAAAGCTGTTATATCAGATGAAAGATCGCATTATTATCTCGGTATCGAGCATCAATGGTACCCGCCACTTTAGTATCAGCAAGCTATTTAAACGCAATGCCGTTATTAGCTTATGGTTAATATTATTTACCGTGATTATTACGGCAGCCCTCATCGATTATTTGCTAAAAACGGTTGATCATACCAAAAGCCAGCAGCAGGAATTAGCAGTACAGGCTGAACAGCTGGCGTTAGAAATTACCCAGCTAAGCCAGACCCGGGAACAACTGCAGCAGGAACTGGCTATTAAGCAGGATGAAATGCTGCAGGTTAGCAACCGGCTGGGAGAGATTGAACTGACGCTGGGACTGGAGCAGGAGTTTCCACAGGATCTTGAGGCCAGACTCGATACCGCTACGGTAAACTCCAGTGCTAAAATGGCAATGTTACAACTGGTACCCAATGGTTCACCGCTGGAATTTCGCCGTCGCTCTTCCCGCTTTGGCGTGCGTACCCACCCTATAATGGGTAAGCAGCAACATCATAATGGTATTGATTTATCAGCCAATCGCGGCACCCCTATTTATGCCCCCGCCGATGGCGTTGTCGAAGTCGTGCGCCCAAGCAAAAATGGCTATGGCAATTTACTTAAAATCCGCCACGCTTTTGGGTTTTCTACTTTATATGCTCATCTGGACGAGTTTAAAGTTGCTAATGGCCTGTTTGTTCATAAAGGACAACTGATTGCCACTTCAGGCAATACCGGTAACTCTACGGCGCCGCATTTACATTACGAAATTCACTTTTTAGACCGGTCACTTAACCCGCAGAGCTTTATGGATTGGGACGCGAATAATTTTGACCTGGTATTTGAAAAAGAACGGAGCATTAAATGGGATTCTTTAGTAACGATGCTGCAAACCAAAGCAAGCACACAACTACAACTGTCATCGCTGCGGGATGCTCAATTATCGGAAGCCTCAGACTAAGTTGCGATATGCAGGTTGATGGTTACGTCGAAGGCGTGATCACCAGCGAAAAAACGTTAATCATCAGTGCAGCCGGTCGGGTAAAAGCGCAAGTTACTGCTGATAAAGTGATCATTAACGGCTTGTTTGACGGTGAGCTGTTTGCCAATACGGTAGAAATTCTGCCTCAGGGTAAAGCCCTGGGTATTATTCACAGTGACGATTTGTGCATTGAGCGCGGCGGCAGCTTTATTGGCGAAACTCATCGTACGTCGCAGGATCAAGTGGTTAGCCTGACCAAACCTGAGCAACAGGATGCAACCGACGCCGATAACCGGATTGAAAATAAGGCCTAACGACAAAACGTCAACATGCTTTAATGACATCTGCTATAATGCCGCCCCCTTGCAGGCGGCGTCCTGTTTTTTAGTTACAGGATTTCATTGTGTCTGATCACGCTTTTAGTCAATTAGCCTTGCCTACGCCTTTACTTGAATGTTTAACCAGCCTGGAATATCACCAGATGACCGCGGTGCAGGCGCAAAGTTTGCCGGCAATATTAGACGGCAAAGACGTGATAGCGCAGGCAAAAACCGGCTCCGGCAAAACCGCAGCCTTTGCGCTGGGGCTGCTGGCTAAACTGGATGTAAAGCGCTACCGGATCCAGACTCTGGTACTGTGCCCTACCCGCGAACTGGCAGAGCAGGTTGCCGCTGAAATTCGTAAGCTTGCCCGTAATATTCATAATATTAAAGTACTGACGCTATGTGGTGGCGTGCCCAGTCGCAGCCAGATTGTCTCACTGGAACACGGCGCACATATTATTGTTGGCACGCCGGGCCGGGTACTGGATCATCTGCAGCAGCAACGGCTCAATTTAACTGAATTAACCACCCTTGTTCTGGACGAAGCAGACCGGATGCTGGAGATGGGCTTTGCTGATGCGCTAAATGCGATTCTGGCAGACGTTCCGATTAAGCGCCAAACCCTGTTATTCAGTGCCACTTTCGATAAAGCGGTCCGCCAGATAGCCGACAGTATAATGCAAAGCCCGGTAACCGTTACCGTAGCAAGCCCACATACCCAAACCAGTATTGAACAGCAGTTCTATCAACTGGACGGCAAAAAACGCAGCGATGCCGTTAAACTGTTGCTACACAAGTTTGTGCCCGCCAGCACAGTGGTATTTTGTAATACCAAGCGGGAAACCCAGGAACTGGCTGATACTTTAAAACTGGCTGGAGTCAGTGTAATGGCCCTGCACGGCGACTTAGAGCAGCGCGATCGCGAGCATGCATTGCTTAAGTTCAGTAACAATAGTGTTAGCGTGCTGGTGGCCACTGATGTTGCCGCCCGCGGCCTGGATATCGAAAAACTGGATTTAGTAATTAACTACCAGCTGGCCCATGATGTCGCGACTCATACTCACCGGATTGGCCGTACAGGCCGCGCTGGCAACAGCGGCCTGGCTTGCTCATTGCTAAGCCCGGATGATGGCAGCAAGCTTAGTGCCCTGGCCTCGCAACTCGATTTGGAAATAGACGCACTGCCGCTGCCCGACGCCTCGGTATTGTTACAAACTTTACCAGAGCCTGCGATGCAAACGCTGCAAATCGATGGTGGCAAAAAGCATAAACTACGGCCGGGTGATATTGTCGGCGCACTGACCAGCAGCAGCCAGATTGTGTTTGCCGATATTGGTAAAATACAGATGTTAGACACCGTCGCTTTTGTTGCCGTTAGCCGTAAGGTGGCAAAACAGGCGTTGGCCCTACTGAATGATGGCAAAATGAAGGGTAAAAAGTACCGGGTATGGCGTTTATAACCGACTTACCAACGAAGTAGCGTAGTCTGTGAGCACCGCTTAAAGTTGATGTTTTAGCCTTATGATTTGCGCTTGTCGCCAGCTTTTCTCAAACTGGCAACAAGCGAAAACGCTCACAGCTGCAGTTAGCCCAGGCTTAGCGCGTCAGCGGTTCTGCCTGTAACAAGGTATTAATCCAGCGCTCTTCCGTAATAAAATTCCAGTGCCAGTTTTTCCATTGCTCGCCCAGCCCCGCGGCTACGATTTGCTCGTTGCTTAAGCCTTTCGCCTGCTGCTGCTCTACCTGCGCCAGGGTGGCTAACATCATTTGATGAAAACGTTGTAAACCTGCTTTATCGGTCAACTCGCCATGACCTGGTACCACTTTGGTTTTATCATCTATCTGATTGATAACATAGGCTACATTGGCAATATAGCCGCGAACCGAACCGCCGTTATTTAAATCAATAAACGGAAAACGTCCTTCAAATAGCATGTCTCCCATATGCACCACGTTTTTACCTTCAAACCAGACAATAATATCGCCGTCAGTATGACTCGGTGGCAGATATTCCAGACGAAGCTGCTGGCCATTCATATTCAAACTAAGTTGCTTAGTAAAGGTTTCCGTAGGTAAACCAGCGCGGGGGAATGCCGCATCGGCGCTAAGCCGCTTTAACACATTCGCGTGCGCAATTATCCGCTTTGGCATTAACGCGCTGTTGCCATTGACATGATCGCCATGCATATGGGTATTAATCAGGGTACCAAGCGCTTTACCGCTGCTAAGTTCTGTCAGCTTAGCGTTAATTTTATCTGCCAGCTCAGCATACTGAGCATCAATTAATATCACTTCATTATCAGTAACCAGCGCCGCCATATTGCCACCAGAGCCGGTTAGCATATACAGGTTATCAGCCAGCGGTGTGGCGTTAATCTCGACGTTGGCAAACCGGTTAGCTAATGCAGGTAAACTTAAAAACAGCAGCAGGAGCAGCGTGAGGGGTTGTAACCTTAACATTGTAATTATCCTTATCGTATTTCAGTTTAAGCAATTGCAGGCTGCCACGGTTGTCGCAGCCTGCTTTATGTAACAGCTTAACCTATACGCGAGGATCTTCCATTCAGATGATTTTATTATCCTGCCAGAATTTTTCTTTATCCAGGCGTTTTTGTCTTTTCTCACAGGGTTTATCGCAATCACAGGCTTTGGCAATATTGAGCTCACCAAGGCCCCCACAGCTGCCTGCCAGCGTTTTTCGCTGTACAACAAAGCCGATGGCCATGGCTAACACCACCACCAGGAACAGCCCAAAGGTAAAAAGAAAAACAGCCATGACTTACCTCTCCTCATCAACTAAATAGGGTTTAAACGCTTCGCTTACCAGCTCGGTAAAACCATCGTCAGTTTTTACGATAAGCAGCGCAGCCAGCTGGTGCTGATTGGCAAACTGCAGCGCTTCTTCTGCATTCATGATGTGTAGTGCAGTAGCATAACCATCTGCCGTCATGCTGCTGGGGTGAATAACCGTGCTCGATACCGTCCGGTGCGCAATAGGCTCGGCGGTACGCGGATCAATTAAGTGCGAGTAACGAACACCATCCTGCTCGAAGTAATTGCGGTAATCGCCCGAAGTCGCTACCGCCATATTGCCAGGTGCCAGAATTCTTTGCATAGCACGTTGGCCTGTTACCGGCTTTTCTATTGCCACCAGCCAGGCACGGTCCGGTTTGCTGCCACTTACCCGCATTTCACCGCCAATATCCACCAGATAATCGGTCACACCGCTCGATTCAAGAATTTCTGCCAGGCGATCCACGCCATAGCCTTTGGCGATAGTGGATAAATCCAGCGCCACACGGCCATCCGTTTTTATTAACTCCTGTTCGCTCAGACTGATTTTATCTAAGCCGACGAAGTCCTGTATGGCATCAAGCGCTTGTGGCGCTGGCCTCTCGTTAATCCGGCCATTGGCACCAAAGCCCCATTTCTCGACCAGAGGCCCGACCGTAATATCCAGCACGCCATTGGTTTGTTCACCAATTCTTATTGCTTCGGCAATGACTTTGGCGGTTTGTTCACTCAGCATGAAAGGTTCTGTAGTCTGCTGCTGGTTAAAGCGCATCAACTCTGACGCTGGCCGGTAAGTCGACATTAAGTCGTTTATCAGCTCCAGCTCCTGTTCTATCTGCTGCTGTAATGCGTGTTGAGCAACCGGCGTGTTACTGAAAAACTTAACACTATAGGTAGTCCCCATGGTGTTGCCTTGTAATACCTGCTCTTGCGGTAACGTTGTCTGAGGGCTACAGCCCGCCAACCATAAGCTTATGGCCAACAACCAGATAAACGAAAAAGGAGAAACGCGTTGCATCATCTGTTCTGACAGCCTTCTAATAACATAAAGGGGCAACGCAAAACGTTACCCCTTTTAATTTAACTACGCTGATGGTGACTTAGCCACCAAAATCATCAAGCAGAATATTGTCGTCTTCTACACCAAGATCTTTAAGCATATTAATGACAGCTTTATTCATCATTGGCGGGCCACACATATAAAACTCACAGTCTTCCGGAGCTTTATGTTTTTTCAGATAGTTTTCATAAATAACATTATGAATAAATCCAGTGTAGCCATCCCAGTTATCTTCCGGCTGCGGATCAGATAAGGCAACATGCCATTCAAAATTATCATTCTCGGCCGCCAGCATGTCGAAATCTTCTACATAGAACATTTCACGCTTAGAGCGGGCACCGTACCAAAAGCTGATTTTCCGTTTTGATTTCAGACGACGCAGCTGGTCAAACAGGTGCGAACGCATTGGCGCCATACCAGCACCGCCACCAATAAACACCATTTCTGCTTCAGTCTCTTTGGCAAAGAACTCACCGAATGGACCGGAGATGGTTACTTTGTCGCCTTCTTTCAGGCTCCAGATGTACGATGACATCTTACCGCACGGCAAGCTCAGGTTATTTGGCGGTGGCGTAGCGATCCGTACGTTCAGCATAATAATGCCTTCTTCGTCCGGATAGTTAGCCATGGAATAGGCACGGATAGTCTCATCATCCACTTTCGATTCCAGACTGAAGAAATTAAAACGTTCCCAGTCACCACGGAATTTCTCCGGGACATCAAAATCTTTGTATTTAACATGGTGAGCCGGTGCTTCAATCTGGATATAACCACCCGCACGGAACGGCACAGATTCACCATCCGGAATAGCCATCTTCAGCTCTTTAATAAAGGTTGCTTTGTTATCGTTAGAAATAACTTCACAATCCCATTTCTTAATTCCAAAGATTTCCTCTTCGACCTCGATTTCCATATCTGATTTAACGGCAACCTGACAGGATAAACGACAGCCTTCGCGTGCTTCGCCTTTAGTAATATGGCCCATTTCAGTCGGCAGTATTTCACCACCACCTGACTTAATATGCACCCGGCACTGGCCACAAGAACCGCCGCCGCCACAGGCTGATGATAAGAAAATACCATTATCTGCCAGTGCGCCTAATAATTTGCCACCCGCTTTGGTTTTAATGGCTTTATCAGGGTCGTGATTAATACTAATCGTAATGTCGCCACTGGCCACCAACTTAGATTTTGCTGCCAGGATAATAAACACCAGCATCAAAACCACTATGGTGAACATGCCAACGCCAAGATAGATCTCTTGCATTGTATTTTCCCTCTACTGCTTTACAGTGAAACGCCAGAGAAAGACATAAAGCCTAATCCCATTAAACCCACTACCAGAAAGGTAGACCCTAAGCCACGTAAGCCAGCAGGGATATCCGCATACTTTAACTTCTCGCGAATACCTGCCAGCAAGGTAATAGCCAGCGCCCAACCAACACCGCTGCCCAAACCAAATACCACGCTTTCGCCAAAGTTGTAATCGCGTTCAACCATAAAGGCTACCGCACCGAAAATGGCGCAGTTTACGGTTATTAACGGCAGGAATATACCCAATGCGTTGTACAGTGCCGGGAAAAACTTATCCAGAATCATTTCCAGAATTTGTACCAGCGCGGCAATGACCCCGATGTAGGTTAAGAAACCCAGAAAGCTTAAATCTGCTTCCGGGAAACCAGCCCACTCCAGTGCACCAGGTGCAAGTAACACATTGTAAACCAGGTTATTTACCGGCACTGAAATACCCAGTACTACAATAACCGCTACCCCCAAACCAAACGCTGTTTTAATTTTTTGCGACACAGCCAGGAAGGTACACATTCCAAGGAAGAACGATAACGCCAGGTTCTCAATAAAGACCGCGCGTACAAACAAACTTACATAATGTTCCATGTAATGCTCCCTATGCCTTTTCAATTTGTTCTGGACGATATGTACGTAATATCCAGATAAAGCAGGCGATAATAATAAAGGCGCTTGGTGGCATTAACAGCAAGCCAATCGGCTGATACCAGCCTCCCTCACTAATCAGTGGCATGATTTGCACCCCAAACACAGAACCTGAACCGCCCAGTTCGCGAATAAAGGCAACAACCATCAACACGACGCTGTAGCCAAGACCATTACCGATACCGTCTAAAAAGCTCATACCTGGTGAGCTTTTCATGGCATAGGCTTCAGCCCGGCCCATAACGATACAGTTAGTAATAATCAAACCAACAAACACCGACAGCTCTTTTGCCACATCATAAGCATAAGCTTTCAGAAACTGGTCAACCACGATGACCAAAGACGCAATAATGGTCATCTGCACAATAATCCGCACACTAGACGGAATGTGATTACGGATTGTAGAAATAAATAGGTTAGAAAAAGCGGTTACGAAAGTAAGTGCGATACACATTACTAACGCTTTATCCATCTTAGTGGTAACTGCCAGCGCAGAACAAATGCCCAGCACCTGCAATGCGATGGGATTGTTCGCAAAAATCGGCCCGAACAGAACCGTTTTAATTTCTTTTGCATTAGCCATTGGTTAAGGCTCCTTGACGCACTTTAGCTAAGAATGGGCCAAAGCCATTCTCGCCTATCCAGAAAGTAAAAGTATTTTGTACACCATTCGCGGTTAAGGTAGCACCAGATAAACCATCAACCTCATAAGGAGAATCCGGATCTGCATTACCAGGCTTTTTCACTTCAAGTGCCACTTCGCCTGCATCATTAACCAGTTTCTTACCGTCAAACTGAGCTTTCCAGCGGGGGTTTTCAATCTCACCGCCCAAACCCGGGGTTTCACCCTGTTCATAGTAATTAAGACCAATAATGGTGTTGCCATCGGTTTCTATAGCTAAGAATGCGTGCATGGTAGACCACAAACCGTAGCCGTGCACCGGGATTACGAAAGCCGTTAAATTACGCTGCTCATCATAAGCCAGGTAAACAGGGGCCAGTTCCGTAATTCTGCGAATAGACGCAACATCATTGCCATCTTCCAATGCTTTACTTTGCTCAGGGTCTTTTAACGCTTTGCGATAATCAAAAGTTGCCGGGTCACGCTCAACAAATTCACCGGTGTTAAGATCAACCAGTTTTGTTTCAATATGTTTGTTAAACGTCTCAACCACCATTTCCGGTGATGCGGCACCTTCAACCAGCCCTACAGCCCGCAAAATATTAATTTGCGAATCAAGTAGTTTGTTCTGGTTTTGCTGCGGCCGCAGTTGCACGGCGGCCGTTGACACCACAATAGCGCATACCAGACACAACGAGATTACTACGATCAGCGTTTTGCTGATGGAGTCATTATTACTAGACATTACGTGCCAGCCTCCGCTTAATATTGGCTTGTGCCACGAAGAAATCGAATAAAGGTGCAAACAGATTGGCAAACAGGATCGCCAGCATCATACCTTCAGGGTAAGCCGGATTAGCCACCCGGATCATAATGACCATAAAGCCAATTAAGATGCCGTAGGCCCATTTCCCCTGATTAGTAAACGAGGCCGATACCGGGTCGGTAGCCATAAAGAACATACCGATAGCAAACCCACCCAATACCAGATGCCAGTGCCACGGCATGGCAAATAATGGATTGGTATTTGAATCAACCGCATTGAACAGATAGCTGGTTAAAATCATGCCAATCATCACACCCAGCACTATGCGCCATGAGGCAATGCGGAAGTAAATTAACGCTAAACCACCAACTAATAATGCCAGTACTGATGTTTCACCGACTGACCCCGGGATAAAGCCCAGGAAAGCATCCCACCATAACTCGGTGTTTGCGGCGTAGTCCAGATCGCCCATTTGCGCTTTACTTAACCAGGTCGCACCTGAATAACCATCGGCTACGGTCCAGACCGAATCACCGGAGATCTGGGCAGGGTAAGCAAAGAACAGGAACGCACGGCCAGCCAGCGCCGGGTTCAGGAAATTACGGCCAGTACCGCCAAATACTTCTTTGGCCACAACTACACCAAAGGTAATACCCAGCGCAACCTGCCACAGCGGAATGGTTGCGGGCAGAATTAATGCAAACAGTATAGAACTGACAAAGAAGCCTTCATTCACTTCATGCTTACGCACTGAGGCAAATAACACTTCCCAGAAACCGCCGACAATAAAGGTAACGGCATAAATTGGGATAAACCAGACGGCGCCGTACAACATTTTGCCAGCCCATCCAGAAGCCTCAGTAAGATTCCCGCCCAGCATCTGGAAAATAGCAACCTGCCAGGTGTCAGGCGTGCCATAACCAGCGCTCAGTGCTGCAACTGCCTGATGACCAATGTTGAACATACCGAAAAACAAGGCCGGAAATAATGCCAGCCATACAAAAATCATAATGCGCTTTAAATCGATACTATCACGCACATGAGTTCCATTGCGGGTCACTAAGCCGGGCGTATAAAAAATGGTCGCCGCTGCTTCGTACAGCGCGTACCATTTTTCGTACTTTCCGCCTTTCTCAAATTGCGGCTCAATGCGCTCTAAAAAATGCTTTAAACTCATGATTAGCCTTCCTTCTGGATGGTCGTCAAGCAGCTGCGAAGAATAGTGCCGTAGTCGTATTTGCCAGGACACACAAAGGTGCATAATGACAAATCTTCTTCGTCTAACTCCAGGCAACCCAGGGTTTGCGCGCTGTCGGTATCACCGGAAATTAAGTCCCGTAACAACAGAGTTGGCAATACATCCAGCGGTACAACCCGCTCGTAATTACCAATAGGCACCATGGCTCGGGATGAACCATTGGTGGTTGTTGTCATATTGAACAAACGCTTCGGACTCAAGTGCGACAAATAAGCGCGGGTTACCGAGAATTTAGTGGCGCCCGGGGCTATCCAGCCTAAAAACTCTTTCTCGTATCCTTCAGCAAGCACCGATACCTGATTATGGTAACGTCCCAGATAACCATGGACACCATGAGCACTGCTACCTGCCAGCACTGAGCCAGAGATAATACGGTTTTTGCCGTCATTAAGTTCATCTTTGGTCAGCTCGGCCAATGAAGCGCCCTGCACCGTTTTGATTAAACGTGGTGATTTCACTACAGGACCGCACAACGCAACCACCCGGTTGGCATCCAGCTCACCGGTTAAAAACAGCTTAGCCATGGCAATCACGTCCTGATAGCCAATATGCCAAACCACTTTTTTCATACTAACCGGTTCTAAAAAGTGAATGTGAGTACCCACTAAGCCAGCAGGATGCGGGCCATCGAATTCGGCTACTTCAACCGCTGTGCTCTCAGGCAGTTGGCTGCCCGGTTTTCTGGTCAGATACACTTTGCCATCTGTCAGCTTAGCTAACAGCGTAAGCCCCTGCGCAAAGGATTCAGCTTCCGCGTTAATAATAACAGCAGGGTCTGCGGCTAATGGATTCGTATCCATTGCGTTGACGAAAATCGCTCGTGGTGTGCTATCAATCGCCGGTATCTGACTAAACGGGCGGGTGCGCAAGGCAGTCCACAAGCCCGAGTTAACCAGGTTTTCGGTAACTTGCTCGCGGCTTAAGCCCGCTAGCTGATCACTGCTGTAGCGATTAAACTGCTCGGCCTCATTACCGTTGACGGCAATGACGACAGATTGTAATACCCGCTTAGCACCACGGTTAATTTCTTTGACGGTACCTGCCAGCGGTGCGGTAAATTTAACGCCAGGGTTTTTCTTATCTTCGAAAAGCACCTGACCTTTTTTAACCACATCACCTTCTTCGACTGCCATCGTCGGACGCATGCCCACATACTCTTCGCCTAAAATGGCGACGGTAGTAATGGCATTACCCGTACTGATCTCTTGTTTAGGACTGCCTGCGAGGGGAATGTCCAAGCCTTTCTTGAGTTTTATCATACGTACTTGCACTACTATTTTGAGAAGAAACCGGGTCTAGTTTTTCAGCTGCAGCGAGCACAGCACACCTGATTATACTAATTAAGCCCAGAAGGCGATTAATTTTTAACCAGATACACGTATTAAAGTCGCGAATTCTAGCATTAAAGCAAGCGGCTATCCATGGTGTGACGTAAAATTATCAGCAAAATCATTGCAGGCTTGCACTGCTAAATTGGCAGCACCGCCCAGTCAATAATGATGCTTCGCCGGCGTTGCATCGGGTTGTTGCCGAGCTAAACCTGGCAACGCCATACAAAAAGCACCTGACAACGCCACACAAAAAGCCGCCTGCAGGCGGCGTGTCAATCAGACTAATTAGCCAGGTTAAGTAACGGTACTGCCGGTGTTACGTCGGCCTGATAATCAACGCCGTCAAAACCAAACCCGAATAAATGTAAAAACTCGGTGTGATAACCATGGTAATCGGTCAGGCTGTCGATGGTTTCGGTAGTCACCTGATCCCACAGTGCAGCAACGCTATCCTGTACCGGGTCGGCTAATTCTTTGCCATCCATTCTTAACCGCCCTGCGTCATCCAGGATCGGCGTATCGCTGTATAATCCCTGGCGAAACAAGCCGTTGATTTGTTCTATACAACCTTCATGAGTGCCTTGCTGCTTCATCACCCGATACAGCAATGATATGTACAGCGGCATAATAGGAATAGCGGAACTGGCCTGAGTAACCAGCGCTTTTAACGAAGCGACGTACGCTTTTGCTTTTACATCATCCAGCTTAGTGCGAATAGCGCCTGCAGCCCGATCTAAATCTTCTTTCGCCCGACCAATAGTTGCTTTGCCATAAATAGGCCAGGTAAGCTTTTTACCGATATAAGTGTAAGCAACGGTCTGGCAATTTTCGGCCAACACACCGGCGGCATGCAGTTGGTCTAACCAACGCTCCCAGTCTTCTCCACCCATTACCTTAACGGTATTAAATATTTCTTCGTCGTTGGCCGGCTCGACCGACACATCTTCGATTTCGCGCTTGGTAGTATTGAGATTTTTCGCAGTATAGGCCTGACCTATTGGCTTTAATACCGAGCTGTAAACCTCACCGCTGACCGGGTCTTTACGCCGCGGCGCTGCCAGGCTGTATACCACTAAATCAATTTTGCCCATTTCGCTACGGATAAGGTTAATGGCTTCGGCTTTTAATTCGTCAGTAAACGCATCACCGTTCAGATGTTTGTTCCATAAACCTTCTGCTTTAGCTGCCTGTTCAAATGCGGCGGTGTTGTACCAGCCGGCAGAACCGGTCTTGCTGTCAGTCGGGGCTTTTTCAAAAAATATCCCCAGGGTGCTGGCGCCAGAACCAAATGCGGCGGTGATTCTGGATGCCAGGCCATAACCGGTTGAAGCGCCGATAACCAGCACGTTCTTCGGACCGTTAGTTACCGGCCCTTGTTGTTTCACATAGCTAATTTGCTGTCTGACATTTTCAGCACAGCCCACCGGATGGGCATTGGTACATATAAAACCACGAATTTTCGGTTGAATAACCATAAGAAGTCCTGCTGTTAGCTCACTAAAAAATTATGCTAGTGTAAAACTTTAACGCAGAAAACAGGTCTGATCAGCCTGTTTATTTTATTTCTGGTTAATTTTCAGCAAATTTATCACATGGCGCAGCTGGCACAGGGACGTGTTACGACCGGTTAATTACTGCGGTATTTTTGTCGGTTTTGCTGCCGCCAAAGCATTTGGGCGACGCTGGCGGTTTTTCGGCGTAATATTCGTACCACTCGGATGGCGTGTAGGTATGCAACGCCAGCGCATGTATTTTTTCAGCCAGCTCTTCGGCCACTACGGCATTAACGGCACGATGGCGCGGCAACAAGCGCATGCCATCGAATGCCGGTGTGACAATCACCACCTTAAAATGGGATTCAGAGCCGGCGGGTACGTTGTGATTAGCACTTTCATTAATCACTTCCAGAAACACCGGTTCAAAGGCACTCAGTAATTTTTGCTCTATCGAGGTCTGGATCAACATTATCTTCATTCCCTGATCTGGTTTAACGCTAATTTTAGTCAAGCCAATGCGTATTGTCGCCTGCTAATTGTCCTTTTGACTGCAATAAGTCAGTAACGAATTGGCTGCCTTACTAAAATTAATTTTATCTATACTGGCGGTGCAATATATCTGAAAGTAAGATTAAGCCGCGGCGCAGCAACCCGGCTTTGCTTGGGCAGCCGGTGCTGCCAGTGCTGTTGGCAGGCGCCTGCCATTACAAGCAGACTGCCATGCTCCAGCTGCAACTGTAACTGATGCCCCTGCGTCTGGTGCTGCAAGTCGAAGCGCCGGGTCGCTCCTAAACTCAGTGACGCGATAATGGGTGCAACACCAAGTTCCGGTTCATTGTCCGCATGCCACCCCATATGGTCCTGGCCATTGGCGTAAAGGTTTAGCAGCACGCAATTCAGTGGCTGGTTGATGCTGTCGCTGACCGCAGCCGTTAACCGCTGTACCGCCGGATGCCATGCAGAAGGGGTAAAACGAACGCCAGAATACTGATAACTGCAATGCGGCTCGCCCATCCATACTTGCTGGCGCGGTATTTTCACCGTTTTACCATAAATGCGAATTTGCTCCTGACGCCAGCTTAACTCTCTGGTAAGTGGTGCAAGCAGCGCGTCAGCATCAGGCTTATCAAGCCAAAGCCGCCAGAGGGTAATCTCTGCATCAGGTAATAAAAAGTGTTGTGCTACTGCTTTGCTGTTGTCGCTCTGCGCCTGGCGTGTCAAAATGTCAATCTCTCTGCTAAGACGTTGTTGCTATGAATACCCAATTTCAGTTTGGTCAGATCAACCTGACCCTCCAGCGCTGGCCGCTTAACCAGCCTAACCACAGCTTACAAGCCTGGGATGCGGCAGATGAACTGTTGATAGAGGCTGTAAATACGGCTGCAACCAACTTTATGGCAGCGAATAACGCGTCGCCGCACCTGATGTTAATTAATGATAGTTTTGGCGCATTGTCCTGTGCCCTGGCAAAGTGGCGGCAAACCAGCAGCACTGACTCCTACCTGGCCCGCCAGGCAGTGAGTTATAACCGCGCCGCCAATGGCTTAACTAACCAGCAATTTACCAGTATAGACAGCCTGTCGCCGCTGCCCACTGATGCGGATATTGTGGTGATTAAGCTGCCCAATAACCACAGTTATTTGCGTTTTATTTTAAGTCAGCTGGCGGCCATTATCCGGCCTGAAACCGTTGTTCTGGCCGCAGCAAAAGCCAAAGAGATTAACCGTAACGTATTGGATATATTTGAAAAGCAGCTGGGCCCTGCCGAAGCGTCACTGGCGGTTAAAAAGTGCCGGCTCATTCAGTGCCAGCCCCTGCAAGGCAAATTACAACCTCAGTTTCCGCTGCGCTGGCCGCTGGCAGAGACTGACTTTACCCTGGTCAATCATGCGAATGTGTTCGCCCGGGAGAAACTGGATTTAGGCGCCCGTTTTTTTTTACAGCACTTGCCGTCAGATACGGCAGGTCAGCGTATTATCGATTTAGGCTGTGGTAACGGGGTGCTGGGGCTGATGCTGCTGGCTCAGCAGCCTGATTGTCAGGTCGTATTTACCGATGAATCTTATATGGCGATAGCCTCAGCTAACGCCAGTATCGCATTGAATTTGCCCAACTCCCGGAACCAGGTCGAGTTTGTGGTCGATGATTGTCTGGCAAGTCAGCCAGACCAGAGTGCCGATCAGATTATTTGTAATCCGCCTTTTCACCAACAACATACCGTTACCACTCATATTGCCACGCAAATGTTTACCGAAGCAAAACGTGTATTGAAACGGGGAGGCAGGTTGCGTATTGTTGCTAACCGTCATCTCAATTATCAGCAGCAATTGCAACGGCTATTTGGCCACTGTCAGCAGTTGGCTGCTAATCCAAAATTTGTGATACTTGAAGCCATAAAAAGGAGTTAACCCTGATGCGTACTCTGTTGCTGTGTTTATTTTTGCTTGCCGGCTGCGCCAGCAAGCCACCACAGTTAATCGTCAGCCCGCAAGTATTCTGGCCCCAGGCACCTTCGCTGAACCAGACATCGTTTGACTTCTATTTGCTGGACCAACGGTCAAATATGAATACTCTGGTTATTTACCGTGGAGAATACAGCAAGGGATATGCAACGGCCAATGATCTCAGGGCAGAGTTAGAGCAAACCGTTGCCACCGCACTCAAAGCCAGAGGTGCCAGTTTAAGCAATCAAAGTGGACGCACATTAACTATTCAAATCAATCAGTTACAAGCTAGAGTTAATCAGCGGCCGCTTGATCATGAAGTGGTAAACCGGGTGACCATGACGGTACTGGTGCAGCATAATGGCAATACCTTCTCCAAAGCGTATAGTGGTGACAGTCGTCAGATTGCCCCCCTAAAGGCCGATATTGCCGTGATAGAGCGTGAACTCAGAGTGCTGACCGAACAAGTGCTGACCGATTTATTGCGTGATGAAAGCTGGCAAACTGAAATAAGAGGATAAAATAATGCGAGTCTGGCTAACGTTTCTGATGTTATTTTTTACCCTGCCCGTCTGGGCGGGTCAGTTTATGCAGCCTGACAACCTTTATCCTAAGGTTCAACTAGAGACGTCAGCAGGCAACATTGTGCTGGAGTTGGATCGCAGTCGCGCACCGATCACGGTTAATAATTTCTTAAATTACGTTAAAGCAAATGCTTACAACAACACGGTGTTTCACCGGCTAATCGCTGATTTTGTGGTACAGGGTGGTGGATACAACCGTCAATTTGCTGAGATTGAGCAAGGGAAAACTATCTTTAATGAATCCGGCAATGGCTTAAAGAACCAATACGGCACTATTGCCATGGCTCGCCTTGCCGATCCGCACAGTGCCAGTAGCCAGTTCTATATTAATCTGGCAGACAACGACAGCCTTGACCCGGGTTCACGCTGGGGCTATGCCGTATTTGGCAGAGTGATCAGTGGCTTTGACGTGCTCGATAAAATTAATGCATTGCCCACCGAAACCAGTGAAAAGCTGGGCTGGCCAGACGTTCCCGTGGAGCCCTTATTGTTAAATACGGTGCGCTTACTGCCAATCGAATAAAACCGACTATACTTGCCTTAATTGTTGTCACCTTTGCAACAGTTGAGGCACGCAATGACAGAGCGGTTTATAGAACTTAAATCTCAGCAGTTGGTGTATTACGTGTCGCGCTTTTTGCGCGGCCGGCTGGCCCATAGTGAGTTGCATTTATTTATCTGGGATACCTTGGAAGAGTGGTCGCAGCTGCACTTGCTGGCAGGCACTCCCGGCAGTTCGCGGGAGCGGGCGTTCTGGCACCTGATGCACCAACTGGAATACTGGCCTGCCCACAGCCTGCAGCACAATCGTCAGCTTCGCCGCCGCATCCAGGATTGTATGTGTTTTCTGCGAGGTAAAGGGCAATGCCCACTAGACTGCATCGGCGTCCGTCCCTAATTACTTGACCTTCATTTCCAGCAGGGTAAGCTACCGTTATCGTTTTAAGAATGGATGTTTATCTTGGCCACTTTACCTCTCTGGCTCGTTGGCCTGCGTATTTATTTTCAACGCCAGGTGTTAGCAATATTTGTCCTGGGCTTCTCCAGTGGCCTGCCGTTAATGCTGGTATTCGGGGTATTATCATTCTGGCTCAGGGAAGCAGAAGTATCACGGTCCGACATTGGCTACTTTAGCTGGGTTGCAATGGCTTATGCCATAAAATGGTTATGGTCCCCCCTAGCCGACCACCTGAAGATACCATTATTACACAACAGGTTAGGCCGACGTCGCAGTTGGCTGTTAACGTCTCAAATTATGGTTGCTGTGGCGATTTGCAGTATTGCCCTGACCGATCCACAGCAGAATCTGGCTTTGATGGCCGCACTGGCGGTGGTTCTGGCTTTTGCTTCTGCTACTCAGGATATCAATGTTGATGCGTTTCGCATTGAAAGTGCAGCAATTGAAATGCAGGCTGCTCTGGCTGCGGCCTACCTTACCGGGTATCGGCTGGCAATGATTCTGGCTTCCGCCGGAACCCTCTGGTTGGCCGCTTTATTTTCTGATGGTCCGGGATATGACTTAGCTGGCTGGCAACATGCTTATCTGGTAATGGGTCTGTGTATGCTGCCGGGCATTATTACCACGTTGCTCAGTCACGAGCCTGTCAGTGGCTTGATGCAGCAGCAACGCACCGAAGGTTCAGTATTACAACGGCTGCTTGCCTGGTTAAAGCAAGCAGTGGTTGCACCATTTATTGATTTTTTTCAGCGGTATAAGTGGCATGCCGCGCTCATTCTGGCTCTGATAGCCTGTTACCGGCTTAGCGATGTGGTCATGGGTGTGATGGCGAATGCCTTTTATGTCGATATGGGCTATAGCAAAGAAGAGGTAGCCAGCGTCTCAAAAATATTTGGCGTAATAATGACACTGGTAGGCGCCGCACTTGGCGGGATCTTAATTAATCAGTTCGGCATCATAAAAGTGCTGTTTACCGGAGCAATCTTAAGTGCCGCCACTAACCTGTTATTTTCGGCACTTAGTCAGGTTGGCTACGATTTAATGTGGCTTACGCTGGTTATTTCTGCAGACAATTTAAGTGCTGGAATTGCCACCAGCGCGTTTATTGCGTACTTGTCGTCTCTGGTTAATTTGGCGTTTACCGCTACTCAATATGCCATGTTCAGCTCTCTGATGCTGTTATTGCCAAAGTTCACCGGAGGCTTTTCTGGTCAATGGGTCGACCAGCTCGGTTATAGTAATTTCTTTATTATGACGGCAACCATGGGCGTCCCCGCACTGATCCTGATTACGCTGTTAGCTCGCCTGTCTCATACAACCGCTGATAAAAAAGCCGCTAAGTAGCGGCTTCCTGTTTCAATCACAAATTAAGCGTAAACTTAATTGAAATCTGTGCTCAGGCACTGAGTACCTGTTTTAACCCTTCTGTCGGATCAACTTCCAGCGCCTGACAGTAACGGACATATTCAACTACGTCCAACCGGCGCTCCTGATTTTCAACTTTACCGATAAATGAATGAGGCGTTCCTAAAATTTCAGACAAACTGCGCATTGTGTGGCCTTTGTCCTGGCGCTGTCGTTTCAGCCAGACACAAAGACGCTTATTTTCATCTGAAATTACACTTTTAGTACCTTTCATATTTTTTCTTCTCCCAGCGTGTTACGCTTTTATTATGATTAACCAGCCTTCCTGCGAAATAAAATCCAAACCTTATTGCCAGTGCAATAAGCAATTTAAGCGTTTTAATTAAACCATAGGATGCGATGAGCGTATAGCTACATGCGTTAAAAAATGTACAGTAACTTTACATTGGCAGAAATGAGTGGTGAGTATAAACAGCACGGCGGTCAGAGTGATAGCAACCGCCAAAGTCTTCTGAGGTTTTAAAAAATGGTTAAACTATTGTTTCTAGTGCCTTTATTGATGTGCATAATCTGGTATTTGTATCTGCAGCAAAATAATTGGACTATCGTACAGGGGAAAAAGGGATTTATTTATATTATCAGCTTCAACCTTGTCATAGCGCTGGTTCTGACCATTTTGCTGTTTGCGACCAGCTAACAAGATAATATTATTGATTAAGAACGACTTTGCTGGTTAGCCTGGCAAAATCGTCCTCTAAAATTTACAAAAAGTATACTTTTACTAAACAGAGAATGACGAACCACAACCACAGGTTGTTGTTGCGTTAGGGTTTTGCACAATAAACCGGCTTCCCTGCAGGCCATCGGTATAATCGACCACGCCGCCCATCAGATATTGCAGGCTCATTGGATCAACTACCATCGAAACCCCCTGTTTTTCCACGGTCAAATCACCCTCGTTGACTTTTTCATCAAAGGTGAAACCATATTGAAAGCCAGAACAGCCGCCACCGGTAATATATACCCGCAGTTTCAGATTCGGATTGTCCTCTTCGCTTACCAGCAAGGCAACCTTGCGTGCCGCGGCATCGGTAAATTCTAATGGTATTTGCATATCAGACATGGGTGCTCCAACAGGGGTTACAACAGCGCGGATTATCCAATACCTGACTAATTTATTCAAGTATTAACCCTGCTGCAATCAAACTTAACGAAGAAACTTAATTAGCTATGCAATTAAGACCTGCGTTCTCAACCGCTTATGTTAAACTTAACCCATCGTTTATTTCATGCCCCTTACTATGCGACGATGGAGAGACTGGCTGCCCGGGTTGCAGCGCCGATTAGCGTTACCACAGACGTCTTTGCAACTGTGTTTGCTGGGCATGCTCGGTGGCCTGATAGCGGCCCTGCTGATTATCATTTTTCGCCTGGCAATCGTGGCGTTTCAGCTACTTTTTTTAACGAAAACCGATGACTTCTCCAGCGCTGATCCGGAAATAGTCTGGCTTCTGCCACTGGGCGGCGCATTGTTGATTGGCCTGCTTGCTCTGGTAACCGGCTATCGCCATTACCGAATGGGCATACCCTTTGTCATTCATCGAATCAAAACCCGTTACGGCATTATGCCTTTTCGAAATACCCTGAATCAGTTCTTTGGCGGCATTATTGCCCTGGTCAGTGGCTTTTCAGTCGGCCGCGAAGGCCCCTCCGTACACCTTGGTGCATATGGTGCCAGTTCAGTGGGCCGATATCTGCAGCTACCTTATAACAGTGTTCGGATCCTGGCAGGCTGTGGCATAGCCGCTGGCATTTCCGCGTCTTTTAATACACCGCTGGCTGCTGTCATTTTTGTCATGGAAGTGGTGCTGCGCGAATATCGGATCCATGTCTTTATTCCTATTATGCTGGCGTCAGTAGTGGGTGCACTCGCCACGCAATTGGTGTTCGGACATGACCGCGAGCTGGCATCGCTTAATATTGTGGCGATTAGCATCTGGCATTTTCCCTATCTTATTGTCTGCGGCATTGTATTTGGCGCTGTCGCCTTTTTGTTTAATCAAAATCTGATGCGACTTATTCGCCTGGTAAAAAACTGGCCATTAATGGTTCGGCTGGCGTTGGCCGGGATTGTGACAGCCGCAGTAGGTTATCTGATACCACATGCGATGGGTGCTGAAACCGGTGCTATCTTCAATGCGGTTAACCATCCGACCGACGTGCAGCTACTATTGGTGATTTTTATCGGCAAACTTATACTGACCATCTTTGCCCTTGGGCTTGGAGTCCCTGGCGGGGTTATTGGGCCGGTATTTGGCATGGGCATCGTATTAGGTACCCTAATGGCAATCGTGCCTGCCATTTTTATTGGTGACAGCAGTACTGCGGGCACCTATGCCGTGCTGGGGATGGCAGGTTTAATGGCGGCTACCTTGCATGCCCCTTTAGCCGCTTTGCTGGCCGTTATAGAGCTGGCGTCTAACCAGCAAATTATTTTACCTGCTATGGTAGTGATTATTACCGCCTACGTAACTACAGTGCAGTTTTTTAATAATAAATCTATTTTCATGATGCAACTCGATTTTATGCAGCTACCGTATAAACTGGCACCGGCTGACGACATTTTGCAAAAAGTAGGGGTATTGGCATTATTAAGCAAAGAATATGTTTTGCTGCACAACCCAGCGGAAGATGCGGTTCGCCAGCAACTGGCGCAGCTGGAGCTGCCAGTGCAATTATTGCTGAAACGCGACGACGGTGAAACACCCCAGTTTGTGGCCGCCAGTTATGATGTCAGTTTGTCGTTAAGTGGCGACAGTGCTATTCGCTATCAGGAAATTAGCGGGTTACCTCACCAATCAACCATGGCTGAAGTGTTTGCCATACTTGAAGATGAGCGTGATGGACTGGTTTACATTTATCAGGACGACCCGTACGAACCTATGGGTATTATTCGCTGGGATCAGGTTCGCAGTTTGTTAACTAAACAGAATAACTTATTATGACGCTGATTCTATTGTACAAAGCTTTACATCTTTTCTTTATGATAGCCTGGTTTGCGGGAATTTTTTATTTGCCCCGACTCTTTGTCTATCACGCTGAAACCCAGAGTGCTGAGTGCTCTGACACCTTTAAAATCATGGAACGGCGTCTTTTATGGTTTGTAACACCTTTTGCACTGCTGACGCTGGTGTTTGGCCTGCTGCTAATTGCTGCTTATGGTAAGGCCTGGTTTGTGGCCAGTGGCTGGTTACATCTGAAGTTAGTGCTGGTGCTGCTGCTGTATGGTTATCATGGCTGGTGCTTCAAGTTACTGGCAGATTTTAAACACAACCGTAACCGGCACAGCCCACGTTTTTACCGGATTTTTAATGAATTACCGGTATTAGTGCTACTGGCTATTATATTACTGGCCACCCTGAAACCGCTGCTTCACTAAACTCGCTTTTGCCCAGCGGTTTTGCGTATAATAGCGACCAATTTATGCCGGTAGCGGCGCCTGATGGCAAGTATTAAGTGAGTACTGACGATGAGTTTCAAAGGCCAACATATTCTTTCTGTTAAGCAATTTGATCGAGACAGTATTACCCGTATTTTTGATATTGCCCGGCAAATGGCACCTTATGCCAGCCGCAAAAAACGCACCAAAGTACTCGATGGCGCGATACTGGGTAATCTGTTTTTTGAACCCAGCACCCGAACCCGGGTGAGCTTTGGCTGTGCCTTTAATTTGCTCGGCGGAGAAGTACGCGAAACAACTGGCATGGAATCTTCTGCACTATCCAAAGGCGAGTCGTTATTTGACACGGCCCGGGTAATCAGCAGTTACAGTGATGTTATTGCCATGCGTCATCCGCAGGCCGGCTCGGTCGCTGAGTTTGCTGAAGGTAGCAGGGTGCCCGTGTTAAATGGAGGGGATGGCGCCAATGAACATCCGACCCAGGCGTTACTTGACCTGTTTACCATAGAGCGGGAACTGGCAGCGTCAGGCCTGCAGATTGATGGCATGCACATTGCCATGGTGGGCGATTTAAAATTCGGCCGTACGGTTCACTCATTATCTAAGTTATTGTGTCTGTATCGCAATATCAAGCTGACGCTGGTATCACCGGCTGAACTGGCCATGCCGGATGATATTATCAGCAGCCTGAGCAATGCCGGGCACCAGCTGGTAATCAGTGACAAACTGGAAGGCCATTTAAATGCGGATATCGTGTATCAGACCCGGATCCAGGAAGAGCGCTTTCCTTCTAAAGCCGATGCCGACCAGTATCGTGGTAAATTTCGGTTAAATCAGGAAATTTATACCCGTTACTGTAAATCGAATACGGTTATTATGCATCCTTTGCCGCGGGATTCGCGTATTGAAGCCAATGAATTAGACAATGATTTAAACCTTAACCCAAACCTGGCAATCTTTCGACAGGCTGACAACGGCGTTTTGGTAAGAATGGCACTGTTTGCGCTAACGCTTGGCGTGGAAAACATTGTTAAAGATTACGAATGTGCGGTGCCCTGGTATAGCAATAAATAACGCCTTAAAGGCAAACTGCAAACGGAAACTATTATGTCTTTATCTGAAACCCTTTTTCAACGCGCCCAGCGCACTATTCCCGGTGGCGTTAACTCGCCGGTCCGTGCTTTCAAAAGTGTCGGCGGTACTCCTGTATTTATTGAACGGGCCAATGGTGCCTACCTGTTTGACGTTGATGGTAAACGCTATATTGATTACATCGGCTCCTGGGGCCCAATGTTGCTCGGCCACAATCACCCCGCTATCCGCGATGCGGTTATTCAGGCTGCCGCCAATGGCTTAAGCTTTGGTGCGCCCTGCCCGGCAGAAATTGATATGGCAGAAAAAATTGCCCAGTTGGTGCCCTCGATGGAAATGGTCCGTATGGTAAGCTCGGGCACAGAGGCGACGATGAGCGCCATACGCTTAGCCCGTGGCTATACCGGGCGTGATACCATTTTAAAATTTGAAGGATGCTACCACGGTCATGCTGATTCACTGCTGGTAAAAGCAGGCTCAGGAGCATTGACCCTGGGCGTTCCAAACTCCCCTGGTGTACCGGCAGATTTTGCTAAATATACCCTGACCTGTGAGTTTAATAATCTGGCGCAGGTCGCCGATATTTTTGCAGAAAGAGGGGACGATATTGCCTGTATTATTGTCGAGCCGGTAGCAGGTAACATGAACTGTATTCCGCCTGAGCCCGATTTTTTGCAAGGCTTGCGTCGGATCTGCGACGAGTATCAGACTGTACTTATTTTTGATGAAGTAATGACAGGTTTTCGGGTAGCGCTAGGTGGCGCACAAGCGGTGTATCAGGTTACTCCGGATCTGACCACCCTGGGCAAAATTATTGGTGGCGGCATGCCGGTAGGCGCTTTTGGCGGCAGGCGGGAGATTATGCAGCACATTGCGCCGCTCGGCCCGGTATATCAGGCAGGAACGTTATCAGGCAACCCTATTGCCATGGCAGCCGGCCTGGCAGCACTTAACGAAATCAGTAAGCCTGAGGTGTTTGAAAAGCTAACGGCAAAAACCAGTCAGCTTATTGCCGGTATAGATACCGCCGCGCGCCAGCATGGCGTGCCCATGACCTTTAATCAGGTCGGCGGCATGTTTGGGTTTTTCTTCAGTAAAGAAGCCAAAGTCAGTAATTTTCAGCAGGCAACCCAATGTGATATCAGCGCTTTCAAACATTTTTTCCACCTGATGCTGGAAAAGGGCATTTATCTGGCACCGTCTGCCTATGAAGCGGGTTTCTTATCCCTTGCTCATAGTGATGACGATCTGAAAGCTACAATAGACGCCGCAGCGAACAGCTTTGCTGCGCTTTAACCACGTTTCAATGTAATCAGGTTAACTGCGGTTTTGCAGCCAAACGATGTCGGTATCGTAATGACGCGGCTGCACACTGAATACACTGCCGGCATTGTCGCTATGGATCTCCAGCGGCAATGCCGAAGCAGGCCAGGTATAACTGGCCGTCTCTCCGCTTTGCCAATCGTATACCTTTAGCTGCCAATGCTGGCGGTCCAGCCAGAGTAATTGCTGGCGATTCGTCGCCCACTGCGCTGGCAGAATGTGATGCCAGTTCAGGTTGACAGGTAGAGGTGTCAGTTGCAACGGCTGCTGCGCTGACCATAATGCCAGCTTATCATCATTATAAAACTGCACCACTAATCCATCAGGCGCACATTTAAAGTTAACGACTCCTGTTAGCAATACTTCTGGTTGCTGCTGTTGATGCAGCAATTGCCAGCCGTCGCTATTTTGCTCCGTCCAGTACAGCGTATTGTGGCAGCTTTGATAACGGCCCGTTACCGGCGTGCCAGCCAGCAATGATAGCGCGCCATCATCCAGTGCAATCTGATATAACTGATTATCGATAACGGCCAGCAAAAGTGCCTGATGCCAGAACAACTGCTGGACGTACTGACCCGCGACTAATCGTGATAATTGCCGGCTCTCGCCAGCATTGGTCAACCATACCTGATTGTCCCCGGCCCTCTCTGACACAAAAGCCAGTTGCTGATCCCTGGCCGCAAACAGCCGCTCGTTGCGGTTACTGGTTTGCCAGCTCTGCTCACTATTTAACAAACCATCCTCAAATACCAAATTAACAATATCGGTTGTATAGTTAAGGTGTTGGGTAGTTAATATTCGCTGCTGGTAGCGTTGCGGTTGAGTCAGTTGCCAGGTCATCGGGCCTAAGCTTAGCTGGGTATTATCCTTAAGGTTATATAACTGTAATTCACTGTTTTTCAGGGTTAGCAACGCATGGTACTGATCCCAGCGACTGCTGGAAATAATCTGCTGATCAAAGTCATCAATGGCGTCCAGTAGCTGCAGCTGGGGATCAACCCGATAAAGCTGACTGCGATAGAAATCCTGCTGAGCGGCCAGATAAAGCGATTGCCCCACCACGAGCAACTGATCTGCGCTTTGCCATTTTTCCGGAAACGCCATGACTCTGGCGGTGCTGCCATCTTCTGAGCGCCGCCATAACTCATAGCGCCGCAAATCAGTGGCATAATCCAGCCAGAACCATTGGTTTTTTAGAATAGCTAACCCTTGCTCTAATACCTGCTGACAAGGCATTACTTTGCTCGCCGGCGAAAACTCAGGCATTACCTGTTGCTGGTAAAAGTAGCAACGTTGTTCATCGTCCAGCGCCCGAAACAGCAACTGGGCCTGATCTAACCATACCGGTTGGCTGACTTCATCATATTGTGTGTCATTATAACTTACCTTTAAGCTGGCTAAATCCTGACGGGCCAGTTGATAGGGTGCATCTTCTGACTCGCGATACCAATAAAACGCAAATTGCTCAGCGCTCTCCAATGTTGCCCAGAATTCTTGTCCTGTTAGCGCACTTAATGGCTTAATCGAATCGGGTAACTTGGTCAGAGGCGTTACGGTCATACTGGCCAGCAAATATGCTAACACCGTACCACCGAGTAATAACACCGAACATACCGCACTGATAAAGCGCCATGGCAGGCCTGATGCACCGGTTTCAGAGGCGTCATTTGCCGGGGGGCGTGCTGCAGAAGTGGCGAAGGATGCCCCAGACAGTGTCAGGCTATTAGCCAGAGCAGGCTTATGCTGCGCAGTGGTTAACGGCTCAATAAGGCAACGCCACTGATAGCCTTTTTTTGCTATGGTTGAAATGTAAAGTGGCGACTTTACGTTATCGCCCAGTACTTTACGCAAGGCGCCCACTGCCCGCATAACGGCGGCATCGGTACCTTCGCCTGCAGGCCAGACATCATTAATTAAGGTATCTTTATCCAGAACTTGGTCACAATGCAGCAAAAAATAATTCAGCAGGCTGTGCAACCGGGGTTCCAATACCACCGCAACCGCAGTGCCGGAATCAGCTGCCACTGGCAACAATTGGCCGTAAGCTGCCTGATAATACCAGTTGCCAATTTTTACCAGTGGTTCTAAATTCGACATTAAGGTCCGCCCGACTAAAGTGTCAGAGCGGATTATACCTTAATAAACGCAAAAGTAGAGTGTATCTGCTTTAGAAACGAATTTAAGCTGGCTCAGGCAAGCTGAACTTCATCTTTCTTATCTTTAGTGGTGTCTTTATCGCCACTTGGTTTTGGCGCAGAGCTGTCAGATGGCACGGGTTTTTGCTGGTCCGGGTCACGGCATGTTGGCCAAAAAGAGCATACTAATAGGTCGTCAATGTAAAGTGATTCGTTTTCAGTCATACTGTCATTTATCGAACTGGCGGTAGATGCCAGACTAATGCTGGCAGTTACAACGATTATTTTTAATGCTTTTATCATAGTAAAATCTCCGGGTTTCAGTCACATAGTTGTGCTTAACACGATCGACCCTACTCTTAAACTGCCGATGAAACTCGATGGTTTTTCAATAAAAACTTTACAAATTGTCGATCTAGAAATTTATCTCGGCAATATCAAAATCTGCCCTTGCCGCTTCCAAATAGTAAACTTCCTTTTCATCCAATGACATACTAAAACGACTGTGATAGAGATAATCGTCTATAACCTGTTCTTTAATTGTATTATTGGTTAAATCGTAATAGCGTAATTGATATTGAGTACCATCCAGCAAATACGTAAAGTAAAAGCCCTCAGAACGGAGGTCTAACTTAAAAAAGGCCTGATCTGCGGTCGTACCTAAGTTAAGTACTCTCGTGTCTCCATTATTGTATTCAATAACAAAATCCTTCGAGTTAGCATCACGCCAGATACTGTACTCAGCAATATAACTTTGCTGATATAACTCACGATCGGTTGCCAGCAAGCGCTTCTCAATCTCGGTATCAACGGCAGCGGCAATAACATCCCAGCGCCCCTGCCGCGATTGGGCATAAAATATCTCTGTGCCATCCCGGCTCCAGGCAGGATAAGCCACCGCTTCTCCATCCTGTCCTACGACTTGTCTTAACTCACCACTGAGAGTGAGCTGCCAGATTCCGGTATTCAAATGTAATAACAACTGGTTGCCGTCTGGTGCAAATACCAGACTGCGGATCCGCTCACGACTGGTAAAATCTGTTATCTGTTGCTGACGGCCGTCCGGATAAAATAACCAGACCTGAGGCAAACCGGAACGGCGCGACACAACGGCGGTAGGCCCTTGCGGCTGAGGATTAATTTCAACTAATGATTCATTGCGGTTCGAACTGTACACCAGGCTCTCTGCAGGGGTTGCCGCAAACATCTTATTGTTCACCTTTTTAATATTGGTATGGGCGAAAAAACCCACCGATGCATAAATTTTACCGCTTACAGCCCCAACCTGGATTTCACTGGCATGGTTGTCGGTATAGGCAAGCTCCCGACTCTCACCACTGGCTACATTTACGATACCCAGTGATGTCGGCCCTGATGGGTAAATAATACTGCGATCATCCAAGGTCCAGTCGATATTCCCCGGATAAGCATCGTCAATTTGTACCAACAAACGGGTTGCCCGATTGGTTAAATCCAGCACCCAAATTTGCGCAGCGCCGGCAGCATCGCGAATAAAAGCGATTTTATCCCCGGCACGTGAATACCGGCCGGCATAGTCGCCAAAGCTGCTGGTGGGCGGTACGGTTAATTGCTCGGCAGTGCCACCTGCTAACGGATACATCATCATTACCATTTGTTTTTGTTCTGCATCCAGGCTGGGATACACAATATAGCGCCCATCTGGCGACCAGCTTACCCGGGCGGATACCGATTCAGGGGTGCATCGCGTTAACAGCGTATCTGACTTAGCCATCAGCTTGCCAGGTTCCAGTTCGATAAGCCGGATTTCACAACGGCGATCCGGTAGCATTCTATGGTAAGCTATTTGACTGCCATCGGGACTAAACGCGGCCCCCAGACTGCTGCCACTTTCTGCTGTGAGCTGCACTCGTTGATGGCTTTGTAAATCTTGCAGCGTAAGTACCGCTATTAAATCGGAACCCTGTTTGGCATAACTATAGGCCAGATAACGCTCATCGGCGGACACATTATGATAAAATTCCAGGCCATCCAGCGAGGTAATGGGCTGGTAGCGCCACAACGGAACGCTATTTGTTTCTGCAATCTGGTTGTCGGTAACCGGTTTTAACCACAGTAACCATATCAGCAGCAACAGCAAAGGTACCGCCAGCAACAACCCCACAACCCAAGTCTGGCGGTTTGCTTTAACTACAGCCACATGTTGACCAGGTGTAACTGCAGTCGGCAGGAGCATTGATTTATCCGGAGCTTCACTGACAGGCGCGATAAACCGATAGCCCCGCTTGGGAATAGTTTCAATATAGGTCGGCTGACGACTATCATCGTCCAGCGCAATTCTTATCGCCCTGATCACCCGCATGACCCGGCCGTCTGAAACATCCCTAATCCCCCAGACATCAGCCAGTAACTGATCTTTGGTAACCAGGTTGCCCGCATGAACGATAAAGTAGTTAACGACCTTCTGGCCAAGGTTATCTAAATCAGCGGTTGCAACAATGTCGCCATGCGCACTAAGTTGCACCAGCTTGTCTTCTTTTGCCAGATAATGCCATTCACCCACCTGGAGCGATCGTTCGGGTTTAATTTCCATAATTGTGAGTTTGCCGCACCCTTTATGTTAATCGTTAATTAGAATTTTCACAGGTCAATTGCTGCTGCATTTCATCTGATATCGCAGGTAATAACAATATGTTAGCGCAAGTTTCTGCCACGGGTGTACCGCTGCTTGCTGAAAAAGCCTGTACCTGTACCTGATCGGGCAAATATTGAATTATTGACTGGGCTCCCTGGCCTTTAAAAAAGTCAATAAACAAGGGTAAGGCACCGCTACTGCCAGTCAGCCCAATTGGCTTGTTGTCATCACGCCCCAGCCATATCGTCACTAATGTTTGCTGATCAAAGCCACTGAACCAACTGTCCCGATAATCACTGGAGGTACCGGTTTTTCCGGCGAACACGGTAGTGGGCATCGCATATTGCAATGCTTTGGCTGTGCCGGTTTGTGTTGCCGAAATTAACGCATGCTGCAACAAGTAAATACTGCTTGGAGGATAACGGCTGTAGCGCTCACCTGAGCGGTGATAAAGGCGATGACCATCCTGATCCGTCACCGCCTGCACGGTGGCTAACATTTGATACACTCCATCGTTAGCGATGGTCTGATAAAGCTGACTCACTTCCATCGGGCTCAGTTCCACTGCACCGAGCAATGCAGCCGGATGCAAACTGACCCGCCGATTCAGCCCCAGCTTACGCAAACCGTCACTTATCGCCGGCATTCCCAGCTGTAAACCTAAACGCACCGTCGGCACATTAAGGGAGTCAGTTAATGCCGTGACTAAGTTTACCGGGCCTCGGAAGGTTTTATCAAAATTCTGGGGCTGCCAGTCCTCATTATTTGAACGTAAACTAAGGGGTTGGTCCTGCAGGATTGACGCCAGCGAAAAACGCCCGGGCTGATTAAGTGCTTCCAGATAAATAACCGGTTTAATAATACTACCAATTTGCCGCCGGGCATCTAATGCCCGGTTAAAGCCGGCAAATCCGCTTTCTCTGCCCCCTACCAATGCCTGAATTTCTGCCTGCTGGTAATTCACTACCATCATGGCGGCCTGCAACTGTTCATCCTTATTTTGTAATTGCTCTGTTACGGTCAGTTCGGCTTGCTGCTGCGCTTTGGGATCTAAAAAGGTAAATACCTTGATGCCACTACTTAACAACCGTTGGTCAAAATTAATCTGGCGTAGCTCTTTTTTAACTGCATCCAGATAGGCAGGAAAACGCGCATTCAGATACTGGCCACGCGCAACCAGTTGTAGCGGCTGAGCAAGAGCCTGCTGATACTGTTCACCAGTAAGCAAATGATGTTCGAACATTAATCTGAGCACTAAATCCCGGCGGTTGACGGCCCGCTCTGGATAGCGCCGTGGATCATAATAGGACGGGCCTTTTAGCAAGCCAATCATTAACGCCATTTCATCTGGTCGCAGCTCCGTTATCGGTTTGGCAAAATAAAACCGGCTGGCTAAACCAAACCCATGTACTGCCGTTGCGTGATTCTGGCCCAGAAATATTTCGTTCAGATAAGCTTCGAGCAAGTGGTCCTTACTAAAGCGGTAATCCAGGATCAGCGCTATCATCGCTTCGTTCACTTTACGCAGCAAGGTTCGGTCGCTGGTTAAGTACATATTTTTTGCCAGCTGCTGGGTTAACGTAGAACCGCCCTGCACCGTGCGCCCGGCACTGATATTGGCCCATAGAGCCCGCAACACGGAAAGCGGTGACACCCCACGATGGTGATAAAAATCACGGTCTTCTACCAATAACAAGCCTTCTTTGAGCAAGCCTGGCACTTGCTCTAACCTGACCAGCTCACGGTCTTCCTGATGCGGCGACAACATATGCTCAATTAACTGTGGTTCCAACCTTGCAAAGTTAACTTCCTGCTGCTGACGGTAACGAATGCGGTTAATACCACTGCTGTTAAATTCAACACTGAACAGGGCTTCAGGTTCCATGCCATCGATATAAGTAAAAGCGCGCCGGTATATCGTGACATGATTGCGCGATACGCTGTATTGACCAGCAGCCGTCATCGCTGGATTGCGTTGGTACTGCAGTTGTTCCAGCTCGGCTTGCAATTGCAGTGAGCTTAATGCTTTGCCGGGATACAGCTCGAGACTACGGGCATAGATTTGCGCTGGCACCTGCCATTTCTGACCGGCAAAGGCACGGGTGACTTTACTATCCAGATAAATCAGATAGGTAAGCAGCACGCACAAGGTTACCAGAGCCAGCTTACCTAGCGTAATTAATGACCTATGCCACCATGGCCGGACTTTCATTTTCGGCGTACCAGCGCCTTTACTTCGGGTTGACATCGCGTAACATCGCCTTTTTCGTTTTTGTTGTTGGCTGTGCGTCGGCCGGGTTATCTGGCCAGTAGTGTTTGGGATAACGACCTTTCATTTCTTTTTTAACATCCTGCCAGCTATTTTGCCAGAAGCTGGTTAAATCGCGGGTGACTTGCAGCGGCTGCCGCCCCGGTGCCAGCAAGGCAATGGTCAGAGCAATAGTGCCATTTAACACCGCGGGGGTGCTGAGTTGACCATACATTTCCTGAACTCTGACTGAAAGTTGTGGCCCCCCGGGGTGCAGATAATCAATTTTTAGCCGGCTACCGGCAGGGGTTTGCCAATGCCCAGGCAATAACTGATTTAACACTTGTTGTTGCGAAAAGCTCAGTTGCGCCAACAATACCGGTTCCAGCTCCAATTGCGTAAGCTGGCTTTTTTTATGGATATTGCCAAGATAAGGCGCCAACCACTGATCCAAATTTGCCAGCAACCCAGCCTGACTGAAATCAGGCCAGTGCTTCACCTCAGGCTGGGTTGCGCTTTTTTTTGCTGCGCCACCGGACGCAGCCCGGTAATACTGGCAAAGCAATTGCACCCGGGCACATACACTTTGCGCCGCCTCAGACCAGGTCAATTCTGCCAGGCCGCGCCGGTTCAGATAATCAAGCCAGGCTTGTTGTCGTTCAGCCGCAGTGACAACCCCCTGTACCGGTTGCCGTTGCAATACCAGCTGACCAAAACAACGCTGACGCTCACTACTGAAACTGGCGGTTTTATCCTGCCAGCCCGTTTTCAGCTGCCACGGCAACTGCCAATCGTCCAATATGTCATCCAGCTCGATGGCAACGGCATGCCGAATACGGTTTTGTTGCTGCCATTGCTGAATATCTAATACCACCAGATAGTCTTTCTCTTGTAGCGGATGATCCGGCCCCAGGCTCGCCCCTACACCATTTGCCAGCAAATAGCCCTGGCCCCGGCGCTGCGCCAGTTGGTCAGGAAAAGCCCTGAGCAACAACATAGCAAGCCATTGCATCGGTAAATTATCGCTGCCATTAGCTTTAGCGCCTAACCGGTGGGCGAATTGCCGGGCCTGCTGATGCTGAGGTAAATGCTTGTTATGCGCTAAGCTTTGAAGTTGCTGCTCCAGATTAGCCTGCAGGTTACGACTGTCTTCCAACAACGCAGCAACTAAGGCAGATAACCAGCTTAAGCCTGGCGCCTCTGACTCGTGTTCACGTGCATACAACATCATATTAGCCAGGCGAACCGAGCTACCGGTTTGATATAATCGTCGGCCAAAAGACGTGATCACCCCGTGCTCATCCAGTGCAGCAAATTGTTGTAACAAGTGGTTTGCGACCGCCAGATGTGCCATCGGTGGTGGTGTTAACCAGTTTATATCAGCAGGCTGAGCGCCCCAAACGGCAAGTTCCAGCCGCAACTGTGTCAACTCTGCCAATTCAATCTCTGCGGGCTCAAACGCGGCTCGTCGCTGCCACAGTTCTGCGGTATCTATTCTATAGCAGCGTCCCGGTGCTTGCCGCCCAGCCCGGCCTGCACGCTGAGTCGCCGCGGCCTGACTGATGGCAACCGTCTCCAGCTTACTGATACCATGGCGAGGGTTAAAGCTGGCGCGCCTGCACAAGCCCGTGTCCACCACCAGATTAACCCCCTCGATGGTTAAACTGGTTTCAGCCAGATTCGTTGCCAGCACAATTTTATAGCGCCCGGCAACAGGGGCCGCTATCGCAGCCTGTTGTTCAGACAGGGACAAAGCGCCAAGCAGTGAAAACACCTGCACATTATCTGGCAATGCCTGACCAGCCAGAAATTCCCTGGCCTTATTAATCTCGGCTTGTCCTGGCAAAAAGACCAGAATATTACCGGACTGCTGCTGAAAAGCAGTGACAGCCTGACGGGCAGCCTGAATGGCGACAGGCTCGGTACCTGGTTTAATGTACTGAATATCGACCGGATAACTGCGGCCGCTGCTACTGATAACCGGTGCCTGCAGATAACGCTCCAGTACCGCTACGTCCAGCGTAGCCGACATGACCAGAATTTTCAGATCGTCCCGCAGTTGTTGCACTTCTAAGCTGAGTGCCAGTGCCAGATCAGCATGCAATGAGCGTTCGTGAAATTCATCAAAAATAAGCAGAGTTACCCCAGCAAGTTCGGGGTCTTGTTGTAATTTGCGGGTAAGAATACCCTCAGTGACAATAAGTAGCCGGGTGGCCGCCGACTGACAGCTATCATGCCTGATCTGATAACCGACGGTATGGCCAACCGGCTCATTCAGCTGCTGCGCCAGATAAGCCGCGATGGTTTTAGCGGCCAGTCTGCGCGGTTCCAGCATAATGATCTGGCCGGTTGCGACAGCACTATGTTGTAGTAACTGCAACGGTAACCAGGTCGATTTACCAGCACCAGGTGGCGCCGACAGAATCACCCTGCTGTGGGTAGTCAGTAACTGGCGAAGCTCCGGTAGCACTGCTGCTACCGGTAAGTCCGGGCTAACCCGCTGGCTGGTCACAGTGCTATTGCTTACCTTTTCGTTTCTGTGAGTAAGGTAGTAGCAATACTGCGGATACCATGGCCGGTAGCGCCCGCCGACCAGTAACTGTTGGCCGAGTTATTAAATGCTGCGGCTAAATCATAATGTAGCCAGCCTTTACCATCATCTGCGACAAAGCGGCTTAAAAAACCGGCCGCATTGCTGGCGCCGCCGGCGCCCCCACCTTTTACTGGCCGGCTGTTGGCCGTATCGGCATAAGGTGAAGGGCATTGTTGCTGATGCCATTTCTCCAGCGGCAGCTGCCAGGTGGCTTCCTGTTCATCGGCAGCATACTGCAGCGCTCTTGCCGCCAGCGGTTTGTCCAGCGCAAATAACGCATTGTATTCGCCACCCACTGCTACCATAGCTGCACCAGTCAGGGTGGCCGCATCGATAATCAATGGCGCTTTACTTTCCGTCGCACACATCAGACCGTCGGCCAACACCAGCCGGCCTTCAGCATCGGTATTAACAATTTCAACCGTAGTACCGTTTTTGTAAGTAATAATGTCGCCAAGCTTATACGCATGGCCACTGATCAGGTTCTCGGCACAACATAAAATCAGTTTTACCCGTTGGCTAAGGCCCTGCATAATTGCCAGTGCCAGGGCTGCAGTCACCGTAGCGGCCCCGCCCATATCACATTTCATGGTCGCCATACCTTCGGTTGGCTTAATAGAGTAGCCGCCGCTGTCAAAGGTAATACCTTTACCCACCAGCGCAGCGGCCACCGCAGTTTCCGGCTTTGCTGACGGGTTAAAATCAAGCACCAGTAACGCCGGTGGCCGGGTACTGCCGCGGCCAACCTGATAAATTCCATGCCAGCCGGCGTCGGCCAAATCTTCACCGGCAATCAACTCGCTGCTAACACTATCCTCTGGTGCAACGGCACGAATAAACGCCTCAGCCTGCTCGGCCAGCGCCACCGGCGATAGCATTTCCGGTGTATCGTTGATTATTTTTTTGGCAAAGCTAAAACACGTCGCCAGTTGCGACAGCTGTTCAGCCTCGCCCTGTTCATTGTTAAAAACAACACCATCGTGTTTTCTGGCCGTACAAAACCCCTGATAAAATGCCCACTGCAAATCTTTACTCCAGCCTTTGCCAGCTAACTGCAGTTGGCTGATACCAAGATTACTCAGGCTGCGAGCGGCTTTTTGCATATTACGCAAGGGGTCAGATCCAACTAAATGAATTTGATATCCCTGTGTTGTCGGGCTTAATAAGGCGTTGTTGCCCCATTTTTGTTCTGCTTTATCTGCAGCAATGCTAACGTGTAACATATCAGATGTTGAATTAGACTTTGAATCAGACATAGGAATCCCCACTTTATCGAACTTATCAGCGACAATGGCTAACTTTTATCAGGCGAAGTGTAACATAGCGCAACGACCGACCACGAGCAGATCGCGTCAATAGGGCGCCACAATGCACTATTTTCGCGGTGACAGCAGCGAAAGTTAAAACAGGTGACGGCTATGGCCACAATCTGTATACTTCGCCGGCTTTTTTATTAGTGATTGCGGTGATGGCAATATTCTGCTATCTATAGCCGCCACTTTTTTTGCTTGGCAGTATTGTACAGGAGATGATCATGCCAGAAGGCAAGAATGTTAAGACATTAGGGTTACTGGCACTGGCCGGTGTTGCACCTTACCAGGAAGCGGTCGGGGAAGAATACATGAACCCGAAACAGCTCGAGCATTTTCGCAAAATTCTTGACGCCTGGCGCCAACAACTTCGCGAAGAGGTTGACCGTACGAAAACGCATATGGCCGATGAAGCTGCCAATTTTCCTGATCCGGTTGACCGGGCTGCACAGGAAGAAGAGTTCAGTCTGGAATTGCGCGCCCGCGATCGCGAGCGTAAGCTATTGAAAAAAATTGAAAAAACGTTACAAAAAATTGAAAATGACGATTTTGGATTCTGTGATACCTGCGGAATAGAGATCGGCATTAAACGGTTAGAAGCACGGCCAACTGCTGATCAATGTATCGACTGTAAAACGCTGGCTGAAATTAAAGAAAAGCAGTTAGGCGGCTAGTTGCAGCCATTGTGGCAGTGTTGACAAACTTAACTAAGCCAGCAGCGGTTGCTGTTGGCAGGTTTGCCCCCTCCCCATCCGGCCCCCTTCATTTTGGCTCCTTGCTGGCGGCAGTAGGCAGCTATTTGTTTACCAAACGCCAGGCCGGTAAGTGGCTGTTGCGAATCGAAGATATTGATACCCCCAGAGTTCGCCATGGTGCGGACAGCGCTATTATGAGTGCATTGGAACAACATGGATTGCTGTGGGACGATGAGGTTATTTATCAAAGCAGCAGGACCGAACGCTACCGCGACATATTCAGTCAGCTGCAACAACAGAACCTGATATACGGTTGTCAGTGTACCCGTAAACAAATTAATGCCGGCGGCGGCGTGTATCAGGGTACGTGCGCCAACCTAGACCTGAAGCACATAACAAATGCCACAGAACCGTTAAGCTGGCGATTGCGCAGTGCGCAGGTTTCCTGTCAGTTTGACGATAGGTTACTTGGGTTGCAACGTATTGCACCCGCGATGGCACAGGAAGATTACATAGTATTGCGCCGCGATGGTTTATTTTCTTACCAGCTGGCGGTCGTTGCAGATGACTGGGACCAGGGCATTACTGAAGTGATCCGCGGTGCCGATTTACTCAGTATGACTCCACGCCAGCAACATTTATTCAGCTTACTTGGGGCAAAGCCGCCGATGTATGGTCATCTGCCTTTGGCCGTCACCGCGCCAGGTCACAAGCTTAGCAAGCAAAACCATGCTACCGCACTCAGTAACTGGCCGGCCAGCTATACAATGGCCAGGGCGCTAGCTATTTTGGGGCTGCATTTGCCTGCAGAATTGCAGCGCGCCGCCGCCCCGGAGCAACTAGCCTTTGCTCTTAAGCACTGGCAACCGGCGGATATTCCGGCCACGCTGGAAGTTTTAGCGCCCGATTTTGGCTGATTTTTGCCAGATTAATTCTTTTTTGCCGCGTGCTGCGGTATTATTAGCCGTTTTTTAAGTCAGATGCCAATGCCGCCGTTCAGGTTGGCAAGTGCTCAGGAGAGATATCATAATTTCGCGTGTGTTAGATTTTTGCCGCAGAACCCTTAGCGGCAAGCCTCAGGGCGATAAAAAGCAACAGCCTGCTGCGACTAAACCTGCCGCTACCGCTACTGCATCGGTGCCCAAAGCGACAGTGAGCTCGATATTACCGCCACTGCAGGTTATTACCCGCGACCAGCATAGTGTTTCGCGGCGCGATATCAGCCCCAGCGCATTAAAAGTACTGTATCGGTTAAAAGATGCCGGTTTCGAGGCGTATTTAGTGGGTGGCTGTATTCGCGATTTGCTGCTGGGACTAAAACCAAAAGATTTTGATGTCGTGACCAATGCCCATCCGGAACAGGTTAAACAGGTGTTTCGAAACTGCCGGTTAATTGGTCGTCGCTTTCGGCTGGCTCATGTGGTGTTTGGTCGGGAAATAATCGAAGTTGCTACGTTTCGGGGCCATCACAGTGGTTCTGAAGACGAAGAAAGTACGGCACCCAAATTAAAAACCGCCAGCTTAAGCGATCATGGGCAAATTCTGCGTGACAACGTTTACGGCAGTATTGAAGAAGACGCCGAACGGCGGGATTTTACTATTAATGCGTTGTATTACTCGGTAAAAGACTTTGCTATTTACGACTTTGCTAACGGTATGCGGGATATTGCTGCACGGCGCATAGAGCTGATTGGCGATCCGGAAGTGCGTTACCGGGAAGATCCGGTGCGGATGCTGCGGGCAGTGCGTTTTGCGACCAAGCTGAATATGGATATTGCGCCCGATGCATTAACGCCGATCAGTCAGCTGGCGGTGTTATTAAAAAACATTCCGGCACCACGCTTGTTTGACGAGCTGGTTAAAATGCTGATGGCCGGCAAAGCCTTTGACAACTTTATGCTACTGCGTGACACCCGAATTCTAAAACAGCTGATGCCGCAGCTCGACAAAATATTAAAGCAGGAACCAGAGGGTAAAGCGTTCCAACTGGTTACCCACGCTCTGCAAGACACAGACCAGCGCGTTGCTGTTGATAAACCGGTGACCCCAGCCTTTATTTTTGCCGCCATGTTATGGTATCCGGTAGAACTTCGCAGCCAGACTCTGCTGATAGAAAGTGGCCTGAACGATATTGATGCGCTGAATATCGCCATGACTGAAGTGCTGGATGACATTCAGCGCACTATCGCTATTCCAAAACGGTTTAGTTTAACCATGCGCGATATCTGGGCATTGCAATCCCGCTTAACTAAGCGCAGTGGCCGCCGTGCTTTTAAAATGCTGGAACAAACCAAGTTTCGCGGCGCCTTTGATTTTCTACAATTGCGGGCACAAGCCGAAGGTGGCAGCCTGACGGAACTGGCTAGCTGGTGGCAGCAATTTCAATTTGCTGACGAGGCCGAAAAGCTGGAGCTGATAAATAGTTTGGGGCGGGAAGGTCAGGACCGGCCGAAACGGCGTCGTAACAACTATAAACGAAAGCGTAGCAGTACGCCTGATGCCTGAGAGTGTTGCAAAGTCAGTGCAGCAGCACGAGGCTTATCTGGGGCTGGGTGCTAACTTAGCTAACCCTGTGGCCCAGTTACAAAATGCAATTGCAGCTTTACGTTTGCTTAAGCAAAGTACACTGCTGGCCGTGTCTGGTTTATACGGCTCCAAGCCAATGGGCCCGCAAGACCAGCCGGATTACGTTAATGCCGTGGCAAAAGTCAGTACAACGCTGTCGCCCCTCGCCCTGTTGGATGCTCTGCAGCAGATCGAACAGCAGCAAGGGCGACAACGAAAGGCGGAGCGCTGGGGCCCACGCTCGCTTGATCTGGATATTTTGCTATATGGTAACCACACTATTAGCAACGAACGCTTAACCGTTCCCCATTACGGCTTAACCAAGCGAGAATTTGTGCTGTATCCGCTGGCAGAAATTGCTCCAAAGTTGGTACTGCCTTGTGGAACGCCACTGCAAACCTTACTTAGCCAGGTACCGCTAAATGGTCTGGAAAAACTTAGCGCCACTGTTTGCGAATAACTTGGTCGCGGCTAACTTGCAGCTGCGTTAACTTTGTGCGATCTTGCGCACCCGGAATAAATGGTCGGACGAGGATTTTATGGCTAAGATCACTACTGCAGTGTTACTGAAAATGAAGCAGCAGGCAGATAAAATCAGCATGCTGACTGCCTATGATGCCAGCTTCGCCAAGTTATTTGCCGAACAAGGCGTCGATGTATTATTAATTGGTGACTCACTGGGCATGGTGTTACAGGGCCATAGTGACACCCTGCCGGTTACCGTGGCCGATATTGCCTACCACACCAAAAGTGTCCGCGCTGGCGCGCCAGATGCGTTCGTGATTGCCGATTTACCCTTTATGAGTTATGCCACGCCCGAACAAACCATGCAAAGTGTTACCCCACTTATGCAGGCGGGTGCCAATATGGTGAAATTAGAAGGTGGCGACTTTTTATTACCAACCATTAAAGCCCTGACCGAACGGGGTGTGCCGGTATGTGGCCATCTGGGGCTAACGCCGCAGTCGGTACATATTTTGGGCGGCTACAAAGTACAGGGGAAAACCAGCGATGCGGCCGATGCCATGCTGCAGCAAGCCCTGGCACTGGAGGCAGCAGGAGCCCAGTTATTAGTACTGGAATGTATTCCAACCCCACTGGCCAAGCGGATTACTGATGCACTGAGCATACCGGTTATTGGCATAGGCGCCGGCAATGTTACTGACGGCCAGGTATTAGTGATGCACGACTTACTGGGCATTAGCAGTGGCTATATTCCAAAGTTTTCCAAGAACTATCTGGCGCAAACCGGTGAAATCCGCAGTGCCATTGCCGCCTATGTCAGCGAAGTAAAAAGCCAGGTATTTCCGGGCACAGAACATAGTTTTAACTAAATGAAGATACTTGCCAATATTGATGAGCTAACAGCGCAAATAGCCAACTGGCGGCGTGCGGGTAACAAAATCGCTTTTGTTCCCACCATGGGTAACCTCCACCAGGGCCATTTGCAACTGGTTGATGTAGCCAGACACCACGCCGATAAAGTGATCGTCAGCATTTTTGTTAACCCGATGCAATTTGGCCAGAATGAAGATTTGGCCAATTACCCTCGCACGCTTGATGCAGACATTGCCGGCTTAACACAGCACTGTGCTGATGCGGTTTTTACCCCTACTCCGCAGTTAATGTACCCGCGCGGCCTGGATGCCCAAACCTTTGTTGAAGTGCCGTTATTAGGTGATTTGCATTGCGGCGCCAACCGCCCCGGTCATTTTCGCGGCGTGTCGACCATTGTATGTAAGCTGTTCAATCTGGTGCAGCCCGATATTGCCTGCTTCGGTAAGAAAGACTTTCAGCAGTTGGCTATTATCCGCCAGATGGTGCTTGATTTGTCCTTGCCCATTGAGATTATTGGCGTAGCAACCGAGCGCGCCAGCGACGGCCTGGCGCTGAGTTCAAGGAATGGCTACTTAACGACTGAACAGCGCGCGAAGGCACCGGCGCTATATCAGATACTGCAGCAACTTAAGGCCGACATTGCCGCGGGTAACCATGATTACCGGGCACTGGAGCAACAGGCTAAAGCGCAGCTAACGGCAGCAGGGTTTGTGCCTGATTACGTTAATATCAGCAACCAGCACAGCCTGGCACTGGCCACTATGCCCAGCGAACCCAAAGTGATTCTGGCCGCTGCCAGACTGGGCAGCACCCGGCTGATTGATAACCTGGAGCTGTAAACGCTTGCTATATCTGGGTTGTCCGATGTGGGCCAACAGCCGCTGGAAAGGCAGCCTGTTTGCTGATGATCTTAACAGTAATCAGTTTTTAGCCGGTTACAGCCAGTACTTTAATAGTGTGGAAGGTAATACCAGCTTTTATGCTGACCCTTCCGAGAGCCAGTTAGCCCGCTGGGCAGAGCAGTTGCCAGCGCATTTCCGATTTGTGTTTAAAGTACCCCGTCGCTTTAGTCATCAACTAACTGAGCTGGATCAAAATGCTCTACTTAGCTGGTGGCATTACTTTTCACCTGTGCACCGTTTTATTGGCTTAATTCACTTACAGCTACCAGCATCTGCAGGCCCGTCAATATTGGGGCAATTAACCACTGTGCTTGAGCTATTTAGCGGTAAAATACCGCTGACAGTAGAAGTTAGACATCCGGCTTTTTTTGATAAGGCAGAGCACGAACTGTCGTTAAATCGCTTGTTACAACAGTTTGCTGCCGAACGAGTCGTATTTGATAGCCGGGCGTTGTTTTCAGTATCCGCCAGCAGCCCTGCCCTGCTGGATGCTCAGAGTAAAAAACCACGCTTACCGGTGCATGCTATTTGTCTGAGCGACCGGCCAATGCTGCGTTTTATCGGCACCGATGATATGGAAATAAACCGCCAGTTCTACACCCCCTGGCTCGCTAAAATTAACAGCTGGCTGGCTGAGGGTAAAACCCCTTACTGCTTTTTCCATACGCCGGATAATACCCTGGCACCACAACTATGCCGCCAGTTTGCAGTCGATTTAAAGCAACCCCATTCTGTGTTGGCTCCATGGCCAGGAGAGCAGCAGGCGCAGCTGGGGTTGTGGTAACTTCAGTTAATTATGTATCTCTTAATAGTGCTCAGCATTAACCCATGGCAAGGCCAAGCACAATCAGGAACGCCGTACCCAACACGATAAGAGCAGAAAACGTAGTACCAAGAATGCCAAAAATCTTTTTGCGATTTTTCTGAATAAGTGAGCTAATACCCAGGCCGAAAGCAACTATTGACGCCCCTAAAAAAGCAAGTAAAAACAGGCCAATTATTACAGCATCTGCAGAGGTTTCATCAATACCACCCGGCGTAGATGCTTCCATAATGCCAGCAATAACGATAAGCACAAAAATTAAAATTCCAGCAACGATACTGGTAATAAATGACGCAATCCCGAGCCCTGAATGTTTTAACGCTTCCACTGTAACTCCCTTTTTTATATATGCTGTTTTAAGCGCACTCTTACGTTATCTTTATTGATATAGCAAGTAATTGCCGTAGTTTGCAGCACTACGCTTCCTTACCTGTTTCAATAATATTACCAACTAAACCGTTGGATGGCCGCAACAGCGACCATCTGAGTTTCAATATTTCGCAGACAAAAATACCAATAAAGCCTACTTACTGACTTTCAAATGAAACTTCTTGTGTATGATTATTTTTAGGACTAATGACAACGGTTCCCGCCAGTTTATCGTGCCACCCTTGCTTTTTCTTATCCCATGCTACCCAGAAAAAACCAAGTCCGAGTGGGATAGCTGCAAGATAATAGCCAATGTAGCGAACAATATACTGCTGTAAAGTCGGCTTACCGCCAGTTTTAGCATCTACAATTATTGCTGAAATTGCCATTTTTCCGGGCGTGGCTTGCTTATAAATCCAGAAAGCTAATACAGCAGCTAACGGAAATAACCAATTCATAAAAAAATCGGCAAAGCCCATAATAAATGAGTCATCATCGAAGTAATCCCAGCCATATACTGATATCAAAATTGGCAATGTGATTACTAACAAAATAAGTGTATCAATAAGACTGGCACCAACTCTTGGCCAGAATCCGGTGAATTTTTTTACATCACCCATAGTTGCAGGTACTTCACTATTCACTTCTTAATCTCCATTTTCTACTTATTATCTAATCCTGAAAAAAGCCGGTATCTGACTAAAAGGATTTAACGTTAGTGTGAAATTTAGAATACAGCCTGAGACATTAAATCAATCGGCATATTCTTGTACCCGAATGTAATTCAAGATTTTAACTATGTATACCTTTTTATTGTGGATTGTCTTACGTACATTCTAAGCTTTGGATGTTGATTTACCAGCAGTTGTCTGAGTAACAGCATGTCACAAGTTAAACTGTATTAATCTTACCCAACGTGACGGTGTTTCTGCCAGCCTGCTTACTGGCGTACAGCGCTTCGTCAGCCGCTTTAAAAGCGATCTTATGGCCGTGCTGCGCCGGAATAATCTGAACCAAGCCAATACTGATTGTCAACTCAACTTTTTTCTCTTCAATAAACTTTAACTTCGCGGCTACCTGCTGACATAAACGCTGGCCAATTTTTAGTGCGGTTTGCTTATCAATATCAATTAACAGCGCAGCATATTCCTCGCCACCAATCCGGCCAATAATGTCATTGCTGCGCAACTGTTTTGAGAGCAGTCTGGCAACCGAAGCAATTGCCTGATCACCCAGCGCATGACCGAAGGTGTCATTTACCGTTTTAAAAAAGTCGATATCAATCATCATAAATACAACAGGTACTGATGGATGCAATTGCCAGTAGCGGTCAAGCTGATTGAAAAAATGCTCGCGATTAGCCAGGCGGGTTAAACCGTCACGTTGCGATTTCAGTGTGAGTTTACGCTCAAGTTTTAAAAAGCTTAACCACGGCAGTAGCAACGCGGTGAGAGTGGTAAGCAAAATATGGCTCAGTAAGGAGTAAACTGATGTTTCTGGCAAACCATGAATGTTGAGATGCGACCAATTATCGATAACCAGAATGGCCTGTATAAGCATCACTGCAGCATGCAACAAAAACACGGTTTGCAGCGTTCGCGTGAACATCGGCTCGGTAATAATCGATTTATGCAGTAAATAGGCGCACAAGCAAAATGTCAGCGCAATGGCTAGTGCTACCGCGACGCTTAATACGCCCGGTTGAGAATAGCTGAGTAAAAAGGTGATGATAGCCAACACCAGTGCACCAACCGCAAGTTGACGGCGGCGTCTGGTATAACGAAAGCGTGAAAACTGAACCAGCCCCGCCAGCACATAAACCGGCGCTAGCAGCAACAAACAGTCAGCAATAAAATAGGTTAAAAAATCAGAATCAAGGTAAGCACGCAACACCACTAAACCGGCGCCTGACACAAAACAGAAACAAGAATACGACCAGAGTTTAAAGCAGCGATCTTTGGGCTTGCGTAAATAAAGCAGGTACAGGTACGCGCCAACAATCAGGTTAATGACTAGCGCTACCATAACAACAGTGGGTAAATGCATCTTTTCCTCAATTGATTAGCGTTCTATGGACGGAAGCGAGCGTGGTTACCGTTGGCTACGTTAGCGTAAAACAGTGCCTAACGGTACAAGTTTCATGCCTCACGTTAGTATTAGGCTAACTTTGCTATTACGCTGCGCAAATTGATGAAAGTTATTAAGCATTACTCCGGTCAATGTCGGCTATAGTAATTTTTGCAACTTCCTGCAAATAAAGTTATTACCGATAGTGAGTACAGCCACATGAAATATTTGTATTTTGCACTATTGCTGGCACCTGCGGCAGGTCTGACCGCTGATGTGCCACCTCAGGTCTCAGCGCAACAGTTTGTCGATTTACAACAAGGCAATTCAAGCTTCGCCGGGTTTCGGCGCGCTCATGCTAAAGGACTCTGTGTTACGGGTGAATTCCGTGCCAACGGTAACTTAGCTGATTATTCTAAGGCCAGCTTGTTTAAAGCAGGGACTACGCCTTTTACTGGCCGTTTGTCGATTGCCGGCAATAATCCTACCGCGCCTGATTTAAAGGCGCCGGTGCGCAGTCTGGCGTTAAGTTTCGCCCTTAGCCGGACTGAACAATGGCGCCTGGCGATGAATACCCCGCCGGTTATGGCAGTCGCTGATCCGCACACCTTTTATCAGCAAATACAGGCTATACAGGCAGGCCCTGCAGCAATAAAACAATTCTTTGCAGAACACCCCGAGAGTAGCGAGTTTTCAGCATGGGCCGGCCAGTACCAGCCAAGCGGCAGCTTTGCTGCTGAAACCTATCACAGCATCAATGCCTTTTACCTGGTTAACGCGGGCGGTGACCAACACGCGGTACGCTGGGCGATGCAACCCACGGTATCTGTGGCAGCAACCGATTTAAAGGACGATGATGCGCTGCATCAAGAAATAAGCTCCCGGATTGCGGCAAAGCCAGTAGTGTTTGACTGGGTATTTACCCTGGCAGAGCCGACAGATGATGAAACTAACCCAACTAAGGCATGGCCAGCCAGTCGACAGCAGATCAACGCTGGGCAAATAGTGCTTACCGGTACCACAGCGCAGCTGGAAGGCGACTGTCATGCCATTAATTTTGACCCACTGGTTTTACCTTCTGGTATTACGGCAACGGCCGACCCTATTTTACGGGCTCGATCGGCAGCTTATGCTGAGTCTTACCGACGCAGGGCAAAAGAGCAATTACATGGCGCATTAGAGGGCAGCAATAATGAGTAACTCAGATCGGTTTTCACTTTCTATGCGGCTGTTTCACTGGGGTATGGCAGCGCTGGTTGTTTCTATGCTGGCGGCAGGCTTATTAATGATTACATCACTACAACCCTGGCAGCTCACTTTGCTAACCGCCCACAAAGCCTTTGGCGTCATCGCCATCATCCTGGTGATGGCCAGACTGATAAACCGCTTGCGTCACCGGCTGCCACCGCTGCCAGGTGACTTATCTGCGGCACAACAATGGGGGGCAAAAGCCTCCCACTGGCTATTGTATGGCTTGCTGTTTGCGATGCCGCTTTCCGGCTATTTAATGCAGTATTTTGCTGGAAGGCCGATAGAGCTGTTTGGTTGGTTCAGATTACCCGCCGCTCTGCAGGTTGATATTCACAATTATGCACTGTTTCGGGAACTGCACGGCTGGCTGGCAATAGCACTTATTGGCGTGATAGCGCTGCATGTTGGCGCGGCGCTACACCACCATTTTGTGCGTAAAGATAACGTACTAAAAAGTATGTTGTAATAAAGGCTGGCTCTCTAACCCGCGGTTAGTGGCCAGAATAACGGCAGTAAGGCCATGGTAATCGCAAATAACAACAGGCTTAACGGCCCACCCACTTTTAAATAGTCGACAAACCTGTAGCCGCCAGGGCCCATTACCAGGGTGTTGGCGGCATGCGACACCGGACTGGCCAGGCTGGTAGCTGCGACTGCAACCACCATCATGGCGCTTTGGCCATTCACCCCTAATGCTGTGCTAAGCAACAGGCCAATAGGCGCCATAATCAGCACCAGTGCTACCGTGGGAACAACCAGCGTACCAAGTGCTGTAACCAGGTATAAGCCCGCCATGACCGCCAGCGGGCCATACTGACCTAAGCCCGACTGAACGCCACCAGCCAACCAGGCCGCCGCACCAGAGTGTTGCATGGCAAGACCTAACGGCAACATGCCGGCAATAAGAAAAATAGAGCGCCAGTCAATGGCCGCATAAGCTTGCTCCATGCTAAGGCATCGGCTGGCGATCATTAACGTTGCCGCCAGAATAGCGGCTAAATACACCGGTAACATGCCCGTTACCGTCAGCAATACCATTAAGCCAATCAGGCCAGCCGCCAGCGGCGCTTTGCTGGCATTTACCGGTTTTACCTGCACCGGGTTCATGACGATTAAATGCTCGCTATCGGTTAACTTCGCCAGGCGCGAGCGCGGGCCCACAATTAACAATGCATCACCTGGCTGCAATAACATACTGCCAAGGGCCGAACGATAAGAGCGCCCTTCACGCCAAATGGCGGCGACCTCTACTTTGTAGCGTTTATCAAGTTGCAGCGCGTTAACACTCTGGCCAATGTATTTGCTGCGCGGATGTAACGTGGCCTCGACTAACTCTAATTTACCTTTAGCCAGTAAATCGAGGTAAGGTGACATATCATCCAGCCGCTCTAACTCTTTGAAGCCACGCAAGATATCCAGATCTTCTTCCCGCCCCTGGATCAACAATAAGTCGCCTGCCTCCAGTGTGTCGTCAGAGCTGAATTGCTGAATAATCTCGCCGTGGCGAAACAGGCCGAGTAGTCGAAAATCAAAGGCATCACCCAAGCGGTTGTCAGCAAAAGTACTGCCAACTAACGGGCTGTCGGCAGGTAAGCCCAGCACAAACAGCCGCTCTTCCAGCTTATACTGCCGTTTTACGTCATCAGTGCTTAGTGGCACCACGGCTTTAAACGCGTCTTGCTTTTGCATAGCGTCCAGCGCAGCACGGCTGCCCTGCACCAGAATTTTATCACCGGCAGCCAGCGATAAATCGGCCAACCGGGTGTAAAGTGTTTTACCCGGCCGCTTAACGGCCAATACATTTAACTGATAATTTTCACGAAAGCGGTGATGTTCCAGTACTTCATCGGCCAACGGGCCATCTGCAGCCACTTCCAGCTCAGCCAGACCACTGGCTGCCAGTAACTTTTCATGCAGCATCGGTGCTTCACGTTCAATGGTCAAGGAGTTCCAGCTACGCAGCCGTTCGAAGCGGTTAAATTTGCCTTGTGCCAGCACAATATCACCGGCTTTTAGTACCGTATGGCGCGATGGCAGGGTAAAGGTTTCCTTGCCACGGGTCAGGGCGATTACCATCAGGCCAACGGTATTAATCAGCCCCGACTCTTCCAGTGTCCGGCCTGCCAGCAACGAAGGATCAGGCAGACGCAGGGCAAATATCCGTTCCTGCAATCCGTACTGGTCACTGAGGTTACGACTGCCAGCCAGGCTGGCACGACCCGGGTCGGTATCTGGTAAAAAATGCCGGCCAATAAAAGCAACAAACAAAGTGCCTGCCAGTAAAATAGGCAGGCCAATCAGGGCAAAATCAAATAGCTGAAAGCCAGGTTGGTTAGTTTTCTCCAATGCAATACTAACCAGCAAATTCGGCGGCGTACCAATTAAGGTTAATAAGCCACCTAGCATGGCACCAAAAGCCATTGGCATCAGCACTTTCGCTGGCGCGATACCGCAGCGCCGGGCCGCTTCAACCGTGACAGGAAGTAACAGGGCAACAACCCCAATATTACTCATAAAAGCCGATAACAAGCCGGCCACCAGCATAATGACGATAATCATCCGGGTTTCGCTGTTACCCGACAAACGAATCACCCGTCGGCCTATACTGTCAGCAATTCCCGCCCGGGTAAGCCCCTCACTCATGATAAACATGGCCCAGACCGTCACCACTGCCGGGTTGCTAAAACCGCTGACCGCTTCTGATGGTGACACTAAGCCAAATAACGCCAGGGTACACAGCATTAACAACGCCACCACGTCCATCCGTAGCCACTCGGTGACAAACAGCACCAGTGCCGCTGCTAACAGCAGTAAAACCAGGGCGATTTCCAGTGTCATAACGGCCAGAATACCGTAAGAAGCGGTAAAGCTACTAATACCACTAAAATTTCAAGCGGCAATCCGAGCCGCCAGTAATCACCGAATTTAAAGCCACCCGGACCAAGAATTAAGGTATTGTTCTGGTGTCCTATTGGCGTTAAAAAGGCACAGGAAGCGCCGATGGCGACCGCCATTAAAAATGAGTCTGCGTTAACCCCTAAAGCCAGTGCCGCTCCAATGGCAATAGGACACATCACGGCTGCCGTTGCTGCATTATTCATTAAGTCTGATAAAAACATAGTAATCACCAGCACCATGCCAAGCGCCACTATGGCATTGTCCTGCGCCACATATTTCATCAGCGCACTGGCGATAAGCTCGGCGGTGCCGGTTGCCTCCATCGCACCCGCTACCGGGATTAGCGCGGCCAGCAGCACAATAACCGGCCAATCAATGCTGCTGTAAACGGAACGCGGGGGCACTGTTTTAAAGATCATTGATGCCAATACCCCCATCGCAAAAGATATCGCAGCAGGTAACAGGCCGAAAGCGGCACCCGCCACCGCAAAGAACATAATAATGCCGGCCAGGGCAGCCTGTTTTTTATCCGGTATCTTAAGCTCTCTTTTTGCCAGAGGCACACAGCCATAGTCGCTGGCAAACTCTAAAACACTCTCGCTGGTGCCTTGTAACAACAATAAATCACCCGCTTGCATTCTGAAGTTTCGCAGGCGTGACTTAGAACGACCGCCATCGCGGGAAACGGCCAGCAAATTCAAACTATAGCGTGATCGCAGCATAATATTGGTTGCAGACCGGCCTTGCAGGTTGGACTCGGGCCTTACCACCAGCTCCATCAACACAATATCTTCCGCGTTCTGCGATTTACTCTCCGAGGGCTTGCTCTCAGTCGGTTTTTCCTCTGTTTTTGCTTCCACAACTTTGCTGTCTGCCGATTTAAATTCCGGGGTACTTTTGCTACCAGAAGCCCGTGACTCCGTTTTAGCATTGTCGTTATCGGACCTGGCAGGCTTCTCAACGGTTTTCGATTCCTCCAGCTCCAGCCCCAATGTCGACAGTATGGCTCCTAACGAGTCAACTTCCGCTTCAAGCACCAGAATGTCACCTCCCCGGATCACCCTACCACCACTGGGTGCGTTGATTTTAACGTTGTTCCTGATCAGTCCGACAATTTGCGCACCACTGTCATCAAACTCTTTCTCAATGTCATACAAGCGCATATCTGCAATTTTACTTTTTTCAGATACCCGGGCCTCGGTCAGATAAGCGCCTGTTTCAAAACCTTCCGTGCCAGCCTGCTTTCGCGCCGGAACAAAACGCCAGGCCAGCACCACAAATACGCAGCCGGTAAGCGCCACTGCAAGGCCTACCGGGGTAAAATCGAACATCGCGAAACCGGCACTATTACCCTGCTGCGCCCGAAAGCCCGAGACAATTAAGTTAGGCGGTGTACCAATCAGGGTAGTCATGCCGCCAAGAATGGTTCCAAACGCCAACGGCATTAATACCCGCCCCGGTGGTACCTCCAGCCGGTTCGCTACCTGCAGTGCTACCGGCATCAACAGCGCCAGCGCACCTACGTTATTCATAAAGCCCGACAGCAACGCTCCAATGCCTACCAGAGCCGCCAGGCTTAACATAAGCCCGGATTTTTTCGGCATCGCATAACGCGCCAGCACATCCACTGCACCGCTTCGCTGTAAACCTGCGCTTAGTACTAAAACACAGGCCACAGTAATTACCGCTGGATGGCCAAAGCCGTTAAAGGCAATGGCGGGGTCAATCACGCCGCATAATACGCAGGCCAGCAGCGCCCCCAGTGCTATCATATCGTGACGCCAGCGGCCCCATAAAAACATAGCAACAGTGACCAACAGGATCAGAATAATAATGCTTTGGGGCGTGGTCATAGATGCTCTTTAGATTATTTAGAATAAGGTCTGAGTAAACCGTAGTAACCGTTAAAGGCAACCGTGAAAACTCACTGGCCGCCAGACTCACGCCACTAGAGTCTGGCGCGAAACTTTGCGGCATCGATAATTGACCATAAATGGGCAATGGCAGCGATAATGGCAGGTATAATCAGCCACCATAGTGCATAACCGACCACACATAAAACAAAAAACAGTAACGCAGACAATATACGGCCTTGCACCAATTGCCCCAGGCCGGGAATAAAAATATTACACAGCGCGGCGATAACATTACCACCTGATCCCTGTCCAGACATAACACTCTCCTGTTTTGATTAATGTATTACTAACTGTCGCTATTGCGCTAGCGTTGTAATCGTTCGGTTATTGTTTAAGCGTAGCAATAAACTGCTGTGATTCGCTAATGGCTTTATTCATATTGCGAATAAGTAGGGTAATATCCCGTTCAATACTGGCAAACTCATTGCGAAGCGCACCAATAGCCTGGGCGTTTAAATTGTGTTTAAGATACAGGCTATTATCGCGCAGACTATCCAGTACCGGTGCCATTGACGCTTCTGCCTGGCGCATGGTGCTAAGCAATTGCTGGTACTGGCGTTTAGTCGATTTTAGCTTGGCGGCGCTGTCCTGTTTCAGTTTGGCGTTGCTGTACATGTCCAGCTCTTCCTGCCACTCATCAAACAAAGCCTCTGCCACGTCTTCTATGCTGTTTATCCGCTCTGAGACATTAGCAGCCGCTTCATTACAGGCCTGATACTGATCATCTGTCAGCTCATACTGTTTTTGTAAATCGCCGCCGTCAAACTTAATCAGGGTGCTAAACTGTTCCAGCGCCGATTTAAACTCCTGCTGCGCATCTTGCTGGGCGTCCTGGGCTTTATCAACCCGATCGGCCAGAATGTCTCTTTTGTGCACACCCACTTTTTCCATGGTGGAGTAATAGGCACTCTGGCAGCTGGTTAATAACAGCATCGACATAACTAATAATATAATCCGCATAGGTGTTCCTTTAATTGATCTGAGCCTTTTTGCTGCGTAACAGCACCGACAATAGCAATTCATTATTAGTTTACAACATAAATGCGAAAAAAATGTCACAGATCAAATGATAAGCAGGCACAGGGTTACCAATGCATAGGCAACAGAAAAAAACGCACTATGCCTGTTACCAGCACAATGCGTTTCGATATTTTATTCAAACAAAGTTGATTGATTTAGTTAGACAGCGATTTGGCAAGTTGCAGCAATTTCGGATAAAACTCTTTGCTTTGCTGGGCTATCTGGTCTTGCTCAACCAGTACATCATGCAGAATTTGTTCTGTGGTCAGTGGGTTAGCCAGTACTACCCGAAACACGATGGTCTCCTGGCGGTCGTAAGTGGCCGGGGTTAAGCGGGTACGCGAGACAAATGACTTGCCCTCTTCGCGTTGCCGTTTCTGAATAAACTTAGTCAGGCCATTTAACAGCTCGTTAAACTGCTGACGCTGCTCGCTACTGGCTACCGCCATCGCTTTTTGCACCAGCGCTGGCACATAACGGTAAGTAAGCAGACACAACTCAGGGGCGGTAATCAGCTCAAAATCGATATTGTGCTCAATTAACGTAGCGAAATAACGGGCTTTTTCTAATGAGCGGTTAATCAGAATTTCATAGCCATCGCGGCCAATCACCTGCAGACAGGCATGCACCAGCATCGCCATACCGGGGCGCGACCCTTCTAAGGTCTGGCTGCCTAGATCTTTAGAGCCTTTACGCAGAATATACTCGGCGTGGTGCTCAATAGCATGGGCCGATGAAGGGTGTTTAAACACCACCATGCCGGCCCCCATCGGCACATACATTTGTTTATGGGCATCGATAGTAACGGAATCAGCGCGTTCAATCCCGGCCATTAAATGGCGATACTGATCAGAGAGTAACGTAGCACCGCCCCAGGCAGCATCAACATGAAAATGACACTGAAACTGTTCGGCTAAATCAGCAAGACTAGCCAATGGGTCAATATTACCGGTCTCAGTGGTTCCTGCCACCCCTACTATGGCCAGCACTTTAATATTTTGCTCCTGCAGACGAAGCAGGGTTTGCTGCATCTGGGTCACATCAACTTTATTATTGGCGTCGGTTTTAACGCTAACCACATAGTCACGGCCTATGCCCAGTACATCCGCCGCTTTGCCCAGTGAATAATGGCCGCGCTCAGATACCACTAGCGCCAGACCATCGTAACCATAATGTTTTAACGCCCGAAATAAGCCTTCTTTGGCAATCCCTTTAAAATCACCATCAGCTTTTAGCAAGCGGTTACGGGCAATCCACAGCGCGGTAATATTGGCAATAGTGCCACCGGAGCAAAAAGCGCCTAATGAGTGGTTGGCACTGTGCATCCATTTTTTGTAAAAACTGTCTTTTTCACCATAAACCAAATGATGCATCATCCCCAGCACCTGACGCTCCAGCGGCGTAAAGGCTTTAGAGGTTTCAATTTTCACCAGGTTCTGGTTCAGCCCCACCATCATTTTTGACAGCGGTAGCACAAAATACGGCAAGGCCGAGGTCATATGGCCGATAAAGCTGGGGGAAGCGGTATGTACTGAGTGCGCCACCAGCTTTTGCATCATGCTTTCTGCGTAATCAGAGACGAACTGTGGCGACAGCGGAATTTGGTGCGCCTGAAAATCCCGCTCGATTTGCCATAGCGGTTTTTCCAGCGCGACAATACTTTCCCGTAAAAAGCCGGCCAGATTCTGCGACAGATTCTGTTCAATAATGCTAAGAGTGGAATCCGGTGCCTCGGGTACGGTAAAAATACGCCAAAGTGCGTCTTCAGAGGCGGCGGCCAGCCGTTTTGTCGGTTCTGTCATGCGTTATGCTACTCACTGCGCCGATACACCGGCTCACTTTAGGTTTACCACTTCAGGTCTACAGCAACAGCCATAAGTCAGCTGTGCACAAAGGGCCCAACTTTACTGTAACTGCCGCTGGATGTCTGCAAAAATTTCATCAGGGCTAGCTTCGCAGGCCAACCCCCCGGCTAATTAAATACAGCGCAAAGCTGAACATAACCACGATAAAACTAATAACAACGGTCAGCGCCAATACCAGGCTGACATCGCTAAACCCAAGAAAACCATAGCGAAATGCATTAACCATATAGACGATCGGATTTAATGCCGCCACGTTTTGCCAGAAACCGGGCAACATCTGCAACGAGTAAAATACCCCGCCGAGGTAAGTGAGTGGCGTCAGCACAAAGGTAGGGATAATGCTGATATCGTCGAACGTTTTGGCGTAAATGGCATTAATTAATCCACCGAGCGCAAATAACATCGACGTCAGAATGACCGTAACAATAATAATAGCCAGATTATGAATTTGGATATCAACAAAAAACAACGACAGGATAGTAACAATTAAACCGACCAGAATGCCGCGGGTCATGCCGCCACCGACATAGCCCAGCACAATCAGATAATTTGGCACTGGCGCCACCAGCAGCTCTTCAACATTGCGCTGAAACTTGGCACTGAAAAACGATGAAGCCACATTGGCATAAGAATTGGTAATGACGGCCATCATTATCAGGCCGGGGACGATAAACTCCATATAGCTGAAGCCGCCCATATCACCGATACGAGAACCGATTAAACTGCCAAAAATAACAAAATACAGGCTCATGGTAATGGCAGGCGGCACCAGGGTTTGCACCCAGATCCGCATAAAGCGGATAATCTCTTTGCTTAAAATACTTTGCAGAGCAATCAGATAACTGGCACGCATTAGTTTGCCTCCTCACGACCACTTTCCACCAGAGCCACAAATAACTCCTCCAGCCGGTTTGCTTTATTGCGCATTGATAACACATTGACCTGCTGCTTGCTCAGCTGACTGAAAATAGGGTTTAAGCCCTCGCTTTTCGCGACATCAATTTCAATACTGTGTTCATCTATGATCCGCCAGCTAATATCATCAAGGTTAATATTGGCTGGATTCTGGTCCAGATCGAGAATAAAGGTTTCATTGGTCAGCTTGTTTAACAGCGCTTTCATACTGGTGTTTTCAATAATGCGGCCTTTGTCGATAATGGCAATATTCCGACAGAGCATTTCGGCCTCTTCCAGATAATGGGTAGTGAGAATAATGGTTACTCCGGCTTTATTAATCGTGCGTAAAAACTCCCACATGGAGCGACGCAATTCAATATCGACGCCTGCCGTGGGCTCATCTAAAATTAGCAACTTAGGTTCATGCATCAGGGCGCGGGCGATCATTAGCCGTCGCTTCATACCACCGGAAAGCTCACGAGCCCGGGCATGACGCTTCTCCCACAACCCTAACTGACTCAGGTATTTTTCAGCGCGGACCAGAGCCAATTTTTTCGGTACACCGTAATATCCAGCCTGATGCATGACAATCTGCAGCACGGTTTCAAACTGGTTAAAGTTAAATTCCTGCGGCACCAATCCAAGCTGACTTTTTGCTTGCTCAAGCTGGTTGTCAATATCAAAGCCGAATACGCTTACCTGACCACTGCTTTTATTGACCAGCGAGGTAATGACACCAATAGTGGTACTTTTACCGGCACCATTGGGGCCGAGTAAAGCAAAAAAGTCCCCCTGCTTTACTTGTAAATCAATACCGCTAAGGGCAACGGTACCACTTTTATACACTTTATGAAGTGCTGAAATATCTAACGCCAGAGTCACTCGCGCTCTCCTGTGTTGGTATTGCTGGCAGCACGGTCGCCACCATAACCCCAGCGAGCGGTGAGCTGCTGCTCAAGCCCCAGCTGGTCCAATATACGCGCCACCATAAAATCGACTAAATCGCTGATTTGCTGCGGTTGATGATAAAAACCCGGCGCCGCCGGCATCATGGTCACGCCAAGCCTTGCCAGCTTAAGCATATTTTCCAAATGAATTGCACTTAATGGACTTTCCCGCGGTACCAAAATCAATTTACCGCCTTCTTTAATCACCACATCGGCGGCGCGCTCAATCAGATTATCGCTGGCGCCCATGGCAATGGCAGCCAAAGTACCGGTCGAACAGGGACAAATTACCATGTGTTTAGGCGCGGCAGAGCCTGAGGCCACCGGCGAAAACCAGTCATCTTTACCATACACCGTTAGCTGCCCTTTGCCGCAGTTAAACCGCTCCTGCAACTGCTCGGTACATTTATCTGGTGCGCCAGCTAATTTAATATTGTGCTCGGTAGCAAACACTACCCGGGCGGCGCTGGAAATAAGCAAATGCACCCGCACCCCCTGTAACAGCAGAAGTTCGAGCAAGCGCCAGCCATAAGGTGCGCCGGAGGCGCCGGTAAAGGCTAAGGTTATTTCCCGCATAATTATTCCCATTTTTGCGCTAATGCCTGGATCAGCTTGTCATGAATGCCGCCAAAACCGCCATTACTCATAATGACGATGTTATCACCCTTTGTTGCCTGTTCGACCAGCAAACCGACCAGCGCCTCGATATCATGCGACAGACGGGCTTTTGGGCTTAAGCTGCGGGTCAGGGCATCGAGTGACCAGTTGGCATTAGCCGGCTCGTATAAATACACATGATCAGCAATCGCCAACGAGACGGGTAACGCCGCTTCGTGCACGCCCATGCGCATGGTGTTTGATCGCGGCTCAAGTACGGCCAGTAACCTACCCTGGCCCACTTTATTTCGCACGCCCTGTAACGTGGTGGCAATGGCTGTAGGGTGATGGGCAAAATCATCGTACACTTTAATACCCGCAATGTCGGCTTTTAGCTCCATTCGTCTTTTCGGCGCCACAAACTGGCCCATTGCCTCAAGTGCAACGGCCACAGGCACCCCGGCGTGCCGGGCAGCCGCTATTGCCATCACCGCATTGTCAACGTTGTGCTGGCCACCTAATTGCCAGTGCAGCTCGCCTTGCAACTGCTGCCGGTAAAACAGTTTGAACGCACTGCCATCGTTATTTATCAGCTCTGCCCGCCAATCCTGACCATAGCTTTGCCGCTCACTCCAACAGCCCATGGCCAACGTCTGGCTAACGGCCTTGGTATCTTCCGGTGACAGCACCAGGCCATTTGCCGGCACCATGCGCAGCAAATGGTGAAACTGGCGTTGAATTGCCGCCAAATCAGGGAAAATATCGGCGTGATCAAACTCCAGATTATTAATCACCAATGTCCTTGGCCGGTAGTGTACAAACTTAGAGCGTTTATCAAAAAAGGCCGTGTCATATTCATCGGCTTCAATCACAAAAAAGGGTGATTCACCCAGCCTGGCCGAGGTATCAAAATTTTGTGGAATACCACCAATTAAAAAACCCGGTTTTAAGCCAGCGGCTTCTAAAATCCAGGCCAGCATACTGCTGGTGGTGGTTTTACCATGGGTGCCTGCCACCGCCAGCACCCAGCGATCCTGTAATACCTGCTCAGCCAGCCACTGTGGGCCCGAGGTATACCGCAGCCCCCGACTTAGCACATACTCTACCGCCTCATTGCCACGGGACAATGCGTTGCCGATGATCACTAAATCCGGCTCAGGGCTAAACTGACTGCTGTCATAGCCTTGCACCAAACCAATACCCAGCGCCGTTAATTGCTCGCTCATTGGTGGATAAACATTTTGATCAGAGCCGGTAACACTATGGCCCAGCGCTTTGGCAATTGCGGCAATACCGCCCATAAAAGTGCCACAAATACCTAAAATATGAATATGCATCAGTAATTTCCTGCTACGCAGGCCCGTTGGGATCAGAAAAACAGATAAAACTACGATCAAAACTGCAATTTAACAATAAATTCTTTAAAATAGCCCAGCCCTACAATTTTACACTAGCAATAAAAGGAATAATAAAATGCGCCGTATTTCCCCGGTACTGCAGCAGGACGGAGTAGAACCTGATTTAATAGCCCTGCTTAAAACGATTCTTGCTGCCTGTCGCGAAATCGCCTTTCGGGTCAGTCAGGGTGAACTGGCAGGTGTATTAGGTTCTACCCTTGGCGAGAATATTCAAGGGGAAACCCAAAAAAAACTTGATGTTATCGCCAACGAATTATTAAAAGAAGTTATCCTTGAAACCGGCGTAGTTAAAGCGATTAGCTCAGAAGAAGAAGACACTATCGTTGCCGGCAACCCTAAGGGTAAATATTTGGTGACCTTTGATCCGTTAGACGGCTCATCGAATACCGATATTAACAGTTTAATCGGCACTATCTTCTCTATTTTGCCTGCTGATCCCGCTAAAGAAGCTGACGACGCCAGTTTGTTTCTGCAGCCGGGTACTGCGCAGGTTGCTGCCGGTTATGTGCTGTACGGCCCCTCGACTATGCTGGCCCTGACTACCGGCCATGGTACCCGTTTATATACGCTTGATAACACTTACGGTGGTTTTTTGCTGACTGAAGATCAGGCTGCTATCCCCAAGTATACCACTGAATTTGCCATTAATATGTCAAATCAACGCTTCTGGCAGGAGCCGATGCAGCATTATATAGCCGATTTATTACTGGGTAAAACCGGCACCCGTGGTAAAAACTTTAATATGCGCTGGATAGCGGCAATGGTGGGTGATGTGCATCGGGTATTATGCCGCGGTGGTATTTTCGCCTACCCAACCGATACCAAAGATCCGCAAAAACCCGATAAATTGCGACTAATGTATGAAGCCAATCCAATGAGCTTTCTGGTAGAACAAGCAGGTGGTGTCAGTTCTACTGGCTACCAACGGATCATGGAGATTATACCTATCGATATTCACCAGCGGGTGGCGGTTATTCTGGGTTCAAAACATGAAGTGGAAACCTGTATTGGTTATCACAAAGCATAGTTATTTTTGCGGCTGCAGTTATAATAGCCGGCATAGTATCAATTAATCAAAAAGGAAGCAGTATGAGCTTAAGCGACGTAGCCGCAGGTAAGAACCTACCGGACGAAATTAACGTTATTATTGAAATCCCGGCTAACGCCGATCCGATTAAATACGAAGTAGATAAAAACACCGGTACCGTCTGGGTCGACCGTTTTATGTCAACGCCGATGTTTTATCCTTGTAATTATGGCTTTGTAAATCATACCCTGTCGTTAGATGGTGACCCGGTTGATGTGTTAGTTCCTACACCTTACCCACTGGTACCGGGTGCCGTAATTAAGTGTCGGCCGGTTGGTGTACTTAATATGTCAGATGAAGCAGGTGAAGACGCCAAGGTTATTGCGGTGCCTGTCAGCAAACTCACCAAGCTGTATGACCACATTCAGGACATTAACGATGTACCTGAACTGTTAAAACAGCAAATCCAACACTTCTTCGAGCGCTATAAAGAGCTGGAAGCTGGCAAATGGGTCAAAGTACAGGGCTGGGGCGATGCAGCTGCTGCCAAAGCGGAAATCATGACCTCGTTTGAACGGGCGAAAAAATAACATCAGTCGACTCTCGTATAAAAATAAAGCCGCTTTGCGGCTTTATTTTTTGAACGAAGCGGGCTTATTCGCTATTTTTTAGTATTATTGTCAGCTAAAAATACTAATAAGTCTGCCGTAGGCATTGGCTTGGCAAATAAGAAACCCTGCATTTCATCACAGCCCATCGCTTCCACTGCCTGCTGTTGTGCTACAGTTTCTACCCCTTCCGCAATTGTAGAGAGCCCCAACCGCTTACCAAGGTTAATGATCGTCTGCGCGATAACTTCTCCGGCAGGTTCGGTGACCTCACTCACAAATGCCCGGTCAACTTTAATCCGGTCAAGCGGCAGTTGCTGCAGATAACTTAATGATGAGAAACCAATACCAAAATCATCAATCGCCACTTTGATTCCGGCATTTTTAAGTTTTTGCAGGGCATCGATGACGATTTTAGGTTCATCCATGACCACTGACTCAGTGATCTCTAACTCTAACAGCGCCGGATCAATATCATAACGGTTAACACAATCAATGACCGTCTGCACAAAGTGATGATTTCGAAATTGTGGCATCGAGACATTGACGGCAATCCGTAAATTACTGAAGCCCTGCTTTGCCAGATGCTTTATTTGCTGACAAGCCTGCTCCAGTACCCAACTGCCGATTTCTACGATTAAACCTGAATACTCTGCCAGCGGAATAAACACAGCAGGCGAGATATATTTGCCATCAGCAACTGGCCAGCGCAGTAATGCCTCCATTCCGACGACTTGTTTGCTGCTTAACGATACCTGCGGCTGATACCACAACTCCAGTTTATCGCGACTGAAATCACTTCTCAGTTTTCGCAGCAGTGACAACCGCTCTGCCATTTCATCTTCCATTTCTGGCTGATAATACTGGTAACTCTGACTAATACTTTTCTTAGCTTTATTCAGGGCAATATACACATGTTTTAAGATGGTAAGGCCCTGCTCTGAAGAATCAGTTAAGTGGCATAAGCCAAAGGTTGCGGTAACCTGTAACGCATGTTCTGACGCCTGAAAGGGCTCATTAAACAACGCTTCTAAGCGCTCAGGAGTTAATTCGTGTGAAGGACCTACCAAACCAAATACATCGGCACCAATTCGCCCCAGCTGGCAGCTGGTGCCAAAGAAAGCAATCAGGCGCAAAGTAAGCGCAATCAGCAGTTCGTTTCCTACATCCTGCCCCAAACCATCATTAACATCAGAGAAATGATCAATATCGACCAGTACCGCCACCATGCCCTCAGAGTCAAAGCGACGGGTGTCCTGTAAAATCTGTATAAACTCATTGCGGTTAGGAGTTTTAGTAAGCGGATCAATATAAGCAGCATGTTTTAGCTGCTGAAATAAAGTCACATTTTCATATCCGATAGAAATGTTACTTAAAAATACTTCTATCAATTGCCGGTCAAAGGCTTCAATAGGTCGGTTGGTCTCTATATATACGGCAGCACAATGGTTATCACTGCCCAAATACAATACCGTATCCTGCTGGCCGAAAATATTTTGCCGCTGACTTAAACATAAACTAATTTGCTGCACGATCCTTGGGTTATCTAACTTGTCGAGCTGACATTTTATAAACGGTGCATAATGACCCGCTGCGCCTAGCACATAAATTTTATCGCTGGCGCTGCCATCATCTTCAATCTGGGCGCATAGTACGCCTTCGGCATGCAGCCCGATTAACGACGCAATTTGTGTAACAACACCTTCTGAAAACTCGTGCAGCGAATGTTGCTCGAGCAGATTTGCCCCAGCATTAATGATTTTTTGCAGACCAATCCGGTTCTGATTAATAGTTCGAATTTGTTGATAAGAACGAATGGACGCAATAATAGTAGTAACGAGTTTGCCGCGGGTCAGCTCTGTTTTAGTTTTGTAATCATTAATATCATATTCTTTAATGACACTTTCTTCAGGAGCATAGCCGGGCTGTCCCGTTCTGAGCACTATCCGCAGCTCTTCGAGGTGCAGCTCATCGCGGATCCGTTGTACCACTTTTAACCCGGCATCATCAGATTCCATGACAACATCCAGCAATACCATGGCGATATTTGTGTTGTTGTGTAAAAACCGAATGGCTTCGTCGCCGGAATAGGCATGGTGAAAATTCAGTTTACGGCCAAGGACAATAAGATCGTTCAGAGCGAGCTTGGTAACAGTGTGAATTTCTTCGTCATCATCAACGATCAGAACATTCCAGACACCAATCGCCAGCTCAGGTTCAGACGAGGTTTGCTCGTCTTCTGCAAAAAACAGAAAATCTTCATCTGTTTCATTCGATTTCATGATTACGCCTTAATCTGTCTCTTGCTGTAAATATACATGTATACGTTAAAAAACGAAAAACGAATTGTCGTTTATTTTTATCTTATTTTACCAGAGAGCTTTATGGCATAAATAATCAGCGCTACTTGCTGCTAACTCTGCTTAGTGCCAAGATAACATTAATTTTTCAATAAATACCGGAATTATCGTGAACAAAATAACCCCGGCGACGGGGCAGCAGCGACTGTTAAAACTGGCGCGCTATCACTTAGGCACGCCGGTGGCAAACAAAACGGCAGAATCTGTCAGTGAGCCTGCTGAAATCTCTGACCACGCTCCTGGCAATGCGAAGCTGCAGCAACTTGCTGCGCGTTCAGGGGCACCAGAGCCAGGTACAGCGTTAACTCTGGCACAAAGGGTTACTCGCCGCTTACAAATGCAGCGCGAGCGCCAGCAACAAAACCTGGAAAAGATTATGGCGCTTGCTCTGGAGTACTGCCCGGAGCGGGTATCAGCACAGGAGATAGATCCAGATTGGTTTTCCCAATATTGTGAGTTGGTTTTAAATATCTCTAACGACAACATGCAGCAGTTATGGGCAAAAATTCTGGCGGGAGAAATAGCGACACCGGGTCGGTTTTCCTTAAAAACCTTGCAAATTCTGCAGCAAATGAGCCACAAAGAAGCACAAAGTCTGCAATTGGCGGCCAGTTTAAGTTGTCGTAGCCGACAAGAGCAAAGTGGTCGTATTTACTTCGGATACATACGTAAGCCCTCACTCTGGCAACTTCTTACTGGTCGCAGTATGGCATTGCTAAACTTAAGTCAGTTTGGTTTATCCTATCCACAAATACTGAATCTGGTTGATATTGGCATTTTACACAATGTCGAAATTGAAAGCGGTGAGTTACAGCCCGGCCAAAGCTTTAGTTGGCAATTTCAAAGCCAAACGCTAAATTGCACCGCGCTAAAGCGTGGTGTAGTGCTGCAATATTACAAATACACCGCAGTAGGCACCGAATTATTACCACTATTAAATAGTCCCACTCACAGCGGATATTTAAGCGCCTTGCAGCAACAATTGGCTTCCGTATTACTATTTAAATAGCACCGGCTAACGAAACGACAGCGGGGCGTTGGCTACGGTGATGTCAGTGAAAAACGCGCCAGCAAGCTATCTAACCTGGCGGGTTCCAGAGGCTTGAATACAATGTCATCCATACCAGCAGCGCGGTATGTTGCTATTTCTGCCGGCATCGCATGGGCGGTAAAAGCCACAATAGGTGTCTGACGATACTGTGGTAGTTGCCGCAACTGTTTGGTTATTTCCACCCCTGACATATCTGGCAGTTGAATATCCAACAGAATCATATCAAAACACTGCTCTTCACAGAGTAAAAAAACTTGTGCTGCAGAAGCAGCCGTATGCAACACCAGTGGTTTGTTTTTTAAAAGTACCTGCACAAATGCCAGATTAGTTTCATTGTCATCGACCACCAGAATATGCTGCAGGTTTGCTACTGTCGGCAGCTGGTTGCCTGCAGCCTGCACCACAGCCAGGCAGAACTGATCGCTGGCCTGCACCTTAGGTAGCGTTTGTTGCCATGCGCTCAGGCTGTCTGCGGCGGCGAAACACAACACCGCTTTTTGCTTGCGGGCATAGTCGGTTATGGTGTTCCAGTGCTGACGCTCTGTCGCTGATGGTAAAAACAGCAATACTAAATCAAATTTTTTGCTTTGAATTAGCTGTTCCAGTTCACTGAGCGTATGACAGGTTGTCAGCTGAGAAGATATCGCATTAAGGGCTACGCTACGTTGCTGCAAACGTTCTTCGTCAGCATCAAAAACTAAAACATGCTGCAGCCTGTTTTGCGGGCTGACGGGTTCAGTCTGAACCACAGTGGTTAATTGCAAAATACAACCGAGCCCATCCAGAGATTGAAAGGTAAATTCCCCGCCCGCCTTTCTCATTGCTTTTAACAACGCGATATCCGCATCACTCCATTGCAAATCCAAAACATCATTTGTCTGAATCAGCTCACGGCAATGCGCTGGCAGGCCATTACCATTGCAACCGGCAGTTAAACGTAAAACAGGCTGTTGTCCGGTTAACTGCAATTGAATCGAGAGGGTGATTTTACTTACGTCATCGCCGCGAAGCGATAACATAATTAACGCATGCAATTGTGAGCGCAACGTGCGGCCGCAAATCTTAACGGCATAAGACAGATTATCAGGATGCTCCTGCCAGTCCAGCATCACCGCCCCTGTGGCCGCTAATTCATTAAATTCGGCAATATACTGCCCCAGCCAATCACTCAGTTTAATCTGCGCCCCTTTAGCATCAGCATCTGCAAACTGATAGAATCCTGCCAATAAGTGCATTTGAGATAACCGTTGTAGCTGAATGTGCTGCAATTGATCACGTCGTTGCCATAGCAGCAGACTTTGCTCAAACCAATGGCAAATCTGACGTCGCTGCAGTTGTTGCTCTGTCATTAGACGGCTACGCTGCTGCTCAATCCCGGCCACTTCATTATTATGCTGCTGCACACGTTGATTGAGTTGTTGTATCAGTTGCTCAGTGTTTAACTGTTGCTGGTCAAGCTTGCTTGCGAGCTGGTTAAATGCTGACTGCAATGGCTTTAGTGCAGGGACCAGTTGCTGCGATATCTGACAGTCTGGCCGGGCATTTTGCAACCGTCGCAAGTTATGGGCTAATAATTCAACGTCTGTGGCCAGTCTTAATTGTTCGCGCCTGGTGGCGACACTACTGAATACCAGACCGATGGCCAGAGCAGCGGTCAGCAAAGCTAAAGGAATAAGCCAGATAAGCCATGGCTGAGCTGTACTGAACACCACCACAATATAACCATTATCAGACAATGGTGTGGCAATGGCAGGCTGCACAATTGCAAGCCCAGCACTGATCGGCAGCACCGCAATTTGCTTTCCCTGTCCATCTAATGTACTGACCTGATAGGTTTTTGGAGCTGTTGCCAGCACTGGCACCGTTGCGGTATCGACACTGCTGGCAATCAATTGCCGTTGTGAATTGTAAGCGGCAATCTGCTCTACCCCAAATGGCGAACTGACTTGAATTTGCTTGAGTTGATTCGCTAATTGCTGATGATTATTGTTAGCCGACAAGTTAGCCTGAACAGCATAGTTAACCGTAATGGCTAATTGCTGGACTTGCTGTAATTGCTGGTTACGGTTTTCATTATTAAGCCATAGCACAACCAGCAGCCAGGCCAGCAGCAACGCAAGCAGCCAGGGTGCAATTAACTGTTTGAATGTATTTGTCAAAATGATATTGCCGTCATTCGGAATACCGTTACTATAATGCGAATTTGCGGTAGCAACAAGGGTTGTACCGCAGGACACAGACCAACAGCAATGGGTTAGTTACCGACCGGTTTAGAAATGTAATTCTACCCCGGCAAAGACCCCTTTAAAATCGAGGTTGCTGTAGAGATTGTCAAGATCATCCAGACGCAAATTAACTGCCCGGTAACCCACTTTCAACCGGATATCTACCGTCAACGAATCGACAACCTCGTAGCCGATACCCGCTTGCAAATCGTACATTCTGCTGTCGCTCCAACCAACATAGCTGCCTTGTGCAAACACATCAAGTCCGGTCAACGGTAAACCTACTTTACTGCTGACGTACACCATCGGTAGCCATTGCGACACTGACTCTTCACCCTGCAAACCATCTTCTGCCTGCTCTTCCAGAGACGCGTAACCCTTAATATGCTTGCCATTCAAGCCCAGATCCAATGCAACAACACTGTTATCTAAAATTTCGTAATACAACACCACATCGGTATTGGTCAGATCTACCTGATTCCTGACCGAGGTATTCACGGTAAACGCTTCACCCGCAAAACTAAATTGCCCATCAATTAACGTTACGCCCTCGGCTTGCAGTTGATTATGAGCCAGCCGGATATTCGGCAGTACCGGGATCGGGTGTTCCAAAGCGATAAAATACGAACCCTGGTTTTTAGAATCAAAATTAAAGGTAGGTGCAGGTTCGCTATTACCAAAACTTCCACTTACCTCTGAGCGCCAGCCATCACCACCAAGATACAGGCCAAGCAGCGTATCAGCGGACGCCTGACTGGTAATGAGCAGGGAACCAAGTGCTAACGACAATGCTGCTTTATTCATGGTGCTTTTCTTCATATTGTTTACCCTTGTATCAATAATTCTGATAGATCAATCAGTGCTGCATTTGCCCGGGATATGTAATTTGCCATCACCAGACTGTGGTTGGCGAGCAAACCAAAGCCGCTGCCATTTAATACCATCGGGCTCCATATCGGTTGTTGTGTTGCTTCCAGTTCCCGGATAATTTGTTGTAAACTTACCATAGCGTTGCGCCGGTGCAGCACTTCAGCAAAATCCACTTCTACTGCTTTTAAATAATGTAGTAGTGCCCAGGCTGCACCGCGTGCCTCATAAAATTCATCATCAATTTTCCACCAACTGGTTTTTACCCGCTGCTGGCCCGGCGCATTTGTAGATTGCCGTGCGCCAACATCACCGGCCAAATCTGTATTTAACCGGTCCTGACCGACACTGGCACTTAGTCTCTGTGAATAGCTTCCTAAGCGCTTTTCGACATTCTTTAACCAATCCCTCAAATTGTCAGCTCTGGCATAAAACTGGCTTTCGGGCAACGTACTGTCGGACAACGCATTGCGGTAGAGGTACAGCTGATTGATCGCTTTACGATACTCAGACTCTGCACTGGGAATAGCCCAGCTGCGATGATCGATATTAAATTGTGGCTGCGCCACTTTTAAAAACTCATTCTCAGCAGACTGTGATTGTGACCGGCTAAAGTCTTTACGAAATGCCAGCGCCAGATCACGAGACATTTCAAGCACACCAAACTCCCAGGCGGCCATATTGTCGAGCAAACTAAACGGAGGCAGAATATCATTTGCCAAATATCCACCCGGTTTATCCAGCAACGTTTCCGTCACTTGAATCAGGGCGGTAGTTGTTGTGTATCCTACCCGGGACGCTGCATTGCCGCTTAGCTGAGTTTGTTGTAACTGTTCCGTCATCACTGCAGGCTCTCGGCTTACCCACCAACTTGTCACCACAAAAATAAATAACACCAGGCCCAGCGCCAGGTAACTCATATTACGTTTATTCATTACATATCCTTAGCGACGTGGCATTTCGGTTAGCGGCATACTTAACTCAAGTTGCTGACCATTGCTAAAAGTCAGGGATAGATTAACACTCTCCCCCACTAACAAGGGTTGCAGCGGGTCAAACAGCATCAGATGCAAGCCGCCGGGTTGTAACGTAACACTGGTATTGGCTTCAATAGCGATATGGGGTATCTGCTCCATTCTCATGACACCGTCCTGATGGCTATGTTGATGCAACTCAGCCCGTTCAAAGGCGCTACTTTTAACAGCAGTTAAACTGACGGTTTCAGCGGTATTATTCTGGATGGTAAAATAACCTGCGGTTACTGTCCGGCCGGGCATTGGCACCCTGACCTGGCCATCAGCGACGATAAGTTCTGCGCCATTCGCAGCCAAACCGATTACCGCTATAGCCATCAAAAATATCAATCTGATCATGTTACGCTCCCTTAACAAATTTAGTTTATCTTACACCAAATAAGGGCAGCTGGCAGCGACCAGTAGCAAAGTTATCGAACGAAACATCGGTGGGGCCCGGTACAGCTAGCTCCGGGTTTTTTGCCATGACAACAAAATTGGCGTCACGACGCTCCACAGCAGGAACGCCGACAACATAGTGACAACCGGCAGCAGATACAGCAGTAATAAGCTGCTTGCGGTCATCATCACTTACTCTACCGCAGGTGTTGAGTCGGCTTTAGTAGGCGTCTCTTTATGCTCGGCAAGTTTATTATCAGCATTAAATAACTGGCGAACGTCTGCAGCGGCTTGTTCCATTGCCTGGCGCGCCTGTTTGGCAACGGTAATTTTTAAATCAGCCAACTGATTCGCAGCCATTTGTTGTAAAGCCTCTGTTGCAGGGTTAGCTTGAACCGGGGCAGCAGTGAACATAACGGCAGCAGTTAACGTTAAAGCAGCTAAAGTTTTCATTTTATATTCCTTCATAATAGTTAAATAAGTTGATACTACAACTTAGCTATTACAAAGCTTATGCCAACTTTAGATAAACAGTAACAAGCTGATTTAAAGCACTATTTTTATAAATAAAGCGACATTGGTTTTTTGCAAAACCAAGGCAAAACCAAAAAGTGGTGAAATTAACTACTCAATTAGTCAATTTCTTCACACTGGATTCAGCCTGCGTTTTTTAGTTAGTTTTCTGGTACAAATCCCAGTGCCTGTACTAACACTTCTGGTCCGGCACTGGCTAAATGACCATTTTCACTCAGGTGACGGCGCCATAATCTGGCACCAGGCAACCCCTGAAACAATCCAAGCATATGGCGGGCAATGTGCCAGAAACGTGCCCCTTGCTGCATTTGCTGTTCGATATAAGGCAACATGGCCCGCACGAGTTCATGCTGACTTAGCGCGCGCGGTTCATCGTGATAAATAAAGTGGTCAACCTGGCTAAGTAAATAAGGGTTGGTATAGGCTTCACGTCCTACCATGACGCCGTCGACCAGGCTGAGTTGATAATTAACGTCGTCCAGGGTTTTGATGCCACCGTTAATACTGATATCGAGCTGTGGGAAATCTTTCTTTAATTGATGTACTCTTGGATAGTCCAGCTCAGGGATTTCCCGGTTCTCTTTTGGACTTAAGCCTTTTAACCACGCTTTGCGGGCATGAACAATAAACTGCTGGCAGCCGGCATCCGCTATGGTACCGACAAAGTCGGTTAAAAACTGGTAACTGTCGAGCTCATCAATGCCAATCCGACTTTTTACCGTCACCGGTATCGAAACTGTATCCAACATCGCGCTGACGCAACTGGCAACGAGTTCTGGTTTCGCCATTAAACAGGCACCGAACAACCCATTTTGTACCCGATCAGACGGGCAACCAACATTAATATTAACCGCGTCATAACCGCGCTGCTCAGCCATCCTGGCACACTGGGCCATCTCGGCCGGGTTAGAACCACCTAATTGCAAAACCAGCGGATGCTCCTGCTCGTTAAAAGCAAGATAATCTCCTTTGCCATGAATGAGTGCGCCAGTAGTCACCATCTCGGTATATAAAACAGCATGCTTTGTCATCAGCCGGTGAAAATAGCGGCAATGCCTATCGGTCCAATCCAGCATGGGGGCGACAGAGAATTTATGATCCATAGAGTGAATAGCCAATAGTCGTGTACCTGCTCTAAGCAATAGCGTATTAAGCGGCGTATTGTACATCAATAGCGCTCAAAATTGACCGTCATCTGGCAATTAACAACAAGCACTTTGCGTGGAACTTATATCGCATTATGCTACACTGCGAACCACTGCTGCCATGAGATAATATTACGTATGTCGACAGAATCATTAGTAAGCCGGGCGAAAACAATTTGCGATAAAAATGGCGCGCGCTTTACCTCTATCCGGGAAAAAGTATTTCGGTTAATGGCGGAAACTGATGGTGGCATGGGCGCTTATGACTTGCTGGAGCGATTAAAATTAACCGAGCCTGCCGCGAAACCTGCCACCATTTATCGTGCACTGGAGTTTTTGACCGAACAGGGTTTTATTCATAAAATTGAATCCAGCAATGCCTTTATGTTGTGTCATCACTTTGGTCATCACCATCCGGCGCAGTTACTAATCTGTGACAGTTGCGGCAGCGTGAGCGAATTGCATTCTGATGTCCTGCAACAGGAGTTCAGCGCACTTGCTACAAAGCAGGGCTTTCAAATTAAACACCAGACCATTGAAGCTCATGGCTTTTGCCATAAATGCCAGCAAGTTGCATAAATTATCGTAAAATCATAAGCTGGCTTGTAGGATCAACTAATTGCTCCTAATCTTATACTGGCTTGCTGGAATCATCCAACCAAAAATTTACAGGCGCGCTCCATGAATGTTGAGTATATAAACCCGTTTCTGTCTTCTCTTGTTAACGTATTAGCCACCATGGCCAATACCACTATTGTGCCGGGCCAGCCCCGAATAAAAAAAGATGAAGTGGCGCGTGGCGATGTGTCAGGGTTAATTGGCATGGTAGGTAGTGACATCAAAGGCTCGTTCTCCGTCAGTTTTGAAGAAAGTCTGGCATTGGAAGTTATGTACCGGATGCTGGGTGAAAAACCGAAAACTATTGATGCCGATGTTACCGATATGGTCGGTGAAATAACCAATATGGTCACCGGCGGCGCCAAGCGCATTTTAGGCGATAAGGGTTATGAGTTCTCGATGGCGACCCCCATCGTTGTGTCGGGTAAAGCCCACACCATTACGCATAAATGTGAAGGTCCGACGATATTAATGCCGTTTAACTCAGAGTTTGGCAAAGTTCATATTGAAGTCAGCTTTGACAAGTAACCCCTGAGTATTCAGTTAAGTAAGGTTGTAATATAGCGATAATCAACGCGTGGGGTGATATTGCAAAGTAGCTCATAAGGAATAGTATCGGCGCATTCTGCCACGCGCTCAATTGCCAGCTCCGGGCCCCACAATACAGCTTCGGCACCAATTGCCTCAATAGGACTTTCGCCCAAATCTACCGTAATCATATCCATTGATACCCGGCCAACCAGCTTTACCTCCCGCCCTGCCAGCCAGACTGGCGTGTTATTCCTGGCATGGCGCGGATAACCGTCACCATAGCCAATAGCAATAACACCAATCCAGGTTGTCGCGGTTGCTTGCCAGTGGCCACCGTAGCCGACTGTTTCGCCTTGCTTAACCTGGCGCATGGCAATCAATCTGCTGCTTAAACGCATAACGGGGTGCAACAAATGCTGCTGGCCCTGCTGATTTGGCAGGGGAGAAATACCATGCAGCATCAAGCCGGGGCGCACCCAGTCGCCATGACTTTGTGGCAAGCTGATAATAGCCGCACTGTTGGCCAGGCTTTGCTGTTCGGCTTTGTCGTTGCAAAGCTGTTGAAACATGGCAAGTTGCTGCTCAGTTTTTGCCGAACCTGGTATATCGGCACAGCAAAAGTGGCTCATTAGCCGAATTCCGGGTTGTACCGTTGGACATTGCCATAAACGCCGATAAAACTCAGCAAACTGCTCTGGCGCTATACCCAAACGGTGCATACCAGTATCAATTTTTAACCAGACTTTAAGCTGGCCATCTAATTCCGCCTGCTCAAGTGCCTGCAATTGCAGTTCATTATGCACTACGCTCTGCAGATTATTAGCCAGCAAAATAGGTAATTCTGCGGCTTCGTAAAAGCCTTCCAGTAATACAATTGGCTTAACAATGCCGCCGGTTCGAAGCGCCAGCGCTTCATCTATTCTGGCTACAGCAAAAGCATCTGCGTCAGTTAATGCCTGCGCTACTTTTACCAGGCCATGACCATACGCATTCGCTTTTAGTACTGCCAGCACTTTGCTCGCAGGCGCTAATTGCTGCACCCGGCGTAAGTTATGGCTAAGGGCAGCCAGATTAATTTGTGCTACCGGCCGGCGTGACATTAATACTCGTCCTCAAAGCGGGCACTGCCGGCATAGTTATCAAAGCGTGAGAAATGGCCATGGAAGGTTAAGCGAACTTTGCCGATAGGGCCATTACGCTGCTTACCAATAATAATTTCTGCCAGCCCTTTTTCAGCGCTGTCTTCGTGATACACCTCATCCCGATAAATAAACATAATCAAGTCGGCGTCCTGCTCGATAGAACCTGACTCCCTTAAATCAGAGTTTACCGGTCGCTTATCGGCGCGCTGTTCCAGGCCGCGGTTAAGCTGTGACAATGCAATTACCGGTACCTTCAGCTCTTTGGCTAACGATTTTAACGAGCGCGAAATCTCAGCGATTTCCAGGGTACGGTTTTCACTTAACCCCGGTACCGTCATTAACTGTAAATAGTCGACCATGATCATACTAAGGCCACCATGCTCCCGCGCAACACGCCGTGCCCGTGAACGCACCTCGGTTGGTGTCAGCCCTGATGCATCATCGATATACATTTTGCCCTTGCTGTTAAGTAATTCAATCGCAGAGGATAAACGCGCCCAATCTTCGTCTTCCAACTGGCCAGTACGTACCTTGGTTTGATTAATCCGGCCTAAAGAGGCCAGCATACGCATCATAATCTGGTCTGAGGGCATCTCAAGACTGAAAATAAGTACGGGCTTGTCGCTGGTAATAGCGGCATGCTCACACAAATTCATAGCAAAAGTGGTTTTACCCATTGAAGGACGAGCGGCAACAATAATTAAATCCGATGGCTGAAAACCATTGGTCATTTTATCCAGGTCCATATAGCCGGATGACAAACCGGTGATACCCGTTTGAGGCGAGCGAAACAGCGCATCAATTTTATCGATGGTTTTAGCCAAAATATTATTGATCGGCTCCGGACCTTCATTGGCATTAGCGCGCTGTTCAGCAATCTTAAATACTTTACTCTCAGCAAAGTCGAGTAACTCAGCACTGGTGCGGCCCTGAGTATCATAACCCGCGTCGGCAATATCATGTGCCACGGCTATCATATCGCGCACCACAGCCCGTTCCCGCACAATGTCAGCATAGGCCATGATATTGGCTGCACTTGGCGTGTTTTTGGCTATTTCACCTAAATAAGCAAAACCGCCAATATCGTCTAATTGCTGATTGGCCTCAAGCGCTTCTGAAACGGTAATTAAGTCTATTGGCTGGTTAGCTTCGGCGATTCTGGCCATGGCGCTGAAGATAAAGCGGTGCGAGCGCAGGTAAAAATCCTGCTCAACCACTTTTTCTGAAACTCTGTCCCAGGCCTGATTATCCAGCATTAAACCGCCCAGCACAGATTGCTCGGCTTCGATAGAGTGCGGCGGCATTTTCAGGCCGGCAACTTGCTTGTCTTTATTACTGCTCATAACACCTGACAGATTTTGAAATAACTGTGCAATGCTACCTTGCAAGCGGCAGAATAAAAAGCAACGTAGAGATTATTTTTAAAATGAAAGGGCGTAACGGTGGGAAAAACGGCGGAAGAGGTTGGCGCACCGCATGGCAGTGCGCCAGTAGCCTTAGGCTTCTGCGATAATAACAACTTTAATCGTTGCTACTACTTCAGCGTGTAACTGCAGATCGATATCGAACTCACCAGTTTCACGTAAAGTACCGTTAGGTAACTTCACTTCAGCTTTAGATACTTTTACGCCCGCTTCAGTAATGGCATCAGCGATATCGCGGGTACCTACTGAACCAAACAGCTTGCCTTCGTCACCGGCTTTAGAAGCGATAGTCACTTCAGCCAGTTCTGCCAGCTTAGCAGCGCGGTCGTTAGCGGCAGTTAAATCAGCAGCCATTTTGGCTTCTAATTCAGCACGACGCTGTTCAAACTTTTCAGTGTTAGCTTTGTTAGCCGGAACTGCTTTACCCTGTGGGAATAAGAAGTTACGAGCATAACCAGACTTAACAGAAACATTGTCACCTAAACCACCAAGGTTAGAGACTTTGTCTAACAGAATAACTTGCATACTTATACCCCTTCTGTATTAGCTGTGTGAGTCGCTGTACGGCAACAAGGCCAGGTAGCGAGCGCGCTTAATAGCACGAGCCAGCTGACGCTGATACTTAGCGCTGGTACCAGTAATACGGCTAGGTACGATTTTGCCGCTTTCTGTAACATAGTTTTTCAGAACAGCGGTATCTTTGTAATCAATCTCTACAGTGCCTTCTGCAGAAAAACGGCAGAATTTACGGCGACGGAAAAAACGTGACATTTGTCTGTCTCCTAACTTATTTGTTCAATCTGCTGGGCGTGCAGTACCAGTTTTGCCTGACCACTGCGGTTTTGGTGCCGGTTTAAAAACCCGCTAACCTTTACCATGCTACCCAACGTCAAAGTTTGAGCTTGCTGATGTAACACTGTGCCACTTAATACTATCTGCATTCTGACATAAGCCTGACGGTTAAGGCCGGCTTCCTGCTGATTGCTTCTGTGTTCTACGGTGATAACAGTGTGCGGTATTCCCGCCGGACTCTCACTGCGTTCAGGGTGCCGGCATACGGCGCCACTAAGCACGATGATGTTGTCCATCAAACTTACTCTTCGTTTTCTACCTGCTCTTCTGATTCACGAGGAGCACGGTCACGAGGACGGTCGTCACGTGAACGCTCTTCACGTACCTTAGCCATTGGAGATGGCTCAACTACGGCACCGTTAGTGCGCATAATCAGGTTACGTAATACAGCATCGTTGTAACGGAAGTTAGTTTCCAGCTCATCAATCACTGTTTGTGGTGCTTCCACGTTAAGCAACACGTAGTGTGCTTTGTGCAGTTTTTGAATTGGGTAAGCCAGTTGACGACGGCCCCAATCTTCCAAACGGTGGATAGTACCGCCCGCTTCTTTGATTGAGCCTGTGTAACGCTCAATCATACCAGGCACTTGTTCACTCTGATCAGGGTGAACCATAAAAACGATTTCGTAATGACGCATTGTAGCTCCTTACGGTTAGTAAGCCTCGGGTGAGCTCGGCCGGGCTCGCATAGAGGCAAGGAACGTGAGTGTATGGCCGAAGGTCGCGTATTTTACGGAGTTAGCGGGTAAATAACAAGCAGAATATAAAGTAAAGAATTTAAAACCCAAACTAGTTAAAACATTTTAGCTTCGCTGGCGCACTGCTTCGAATAAGCAAATACCCGCAGCAACCGACACATTAAGGCTGGAAACGCTGCCAAACATCGGTATTTTTACCAGACTGTCACAGGTTTCGCGGGTTAAGCGGCGTAAGCCCTCGCCTTCCGCGCCCATCACCAACGCCAGCGGACCTTTAAAATCAGCCTGGTAAATTGTGGTGTCAGTTTCACCGGCGGCACCGACCACCCACACTCCGGCATCCTGCAACTCTCGCAGGGTACGGGCTAGATTGGTGACGGTAATAAAAGGGACTGCTTCAGCCGCACCGCACGCCACCTTGCGCACCACAGAGGTTAGCTTGGCAGATCTGTCTTTCGGTGAGATAACCGCATGAACGCCGGCGGCATCGGCACTTCGCAAAATAGCACCGAGGTTATGCGGGTCGGTTACGCCATCTAATACCAGCAGAAAAGGCTTGTCTTTTTGCTCCAGCAAGGTTGCCAGATCGCTCTCATTACCACTGCTGGCTAAACGTGCCTTGGCAACAATACCCTGATGCTGGCCGCTGACCATGTCATCTAAGGTTCTGCGGTTACAAAACTGTACCGAAATTCCGTTCTGGCGCGCCTGCTGAATCAACGGTTGCATGCGCTTGTCTTCACGGTCCTTCATGATAAACAGCTCTAAAATATCCTGCGGCGCCCGCTCTAACAGGGCGTTAACCGCATGGATACCAAATACAAAATCTGCACTCATTATACGTTGTTTCTCTTTAATAATTTAGTCGGCAATATTAAGACTTTTTTGCTTTACGCCGTGGTTTCTTAACAGCAGTTTTTGCTGCTTTCGGTTTATCAGCCTTTTTTGCTGCGGGTTTAGCTGCGCCTTTGCTGGGAGTTTTGCTACTGCGCCTGCCCGGCTTGGCGTCTTTTTCGGCAAAAGCGGCATTGCGACTGGCTTTGACTGCCCGGCCGGAAACATTATGTTTTGGCTCGCCCACTACGGCTAAATCAATTTTGCGGGACTCTAAGCTTACGGCCAGTACTTTCACTTTAACCTGATCGCCCATCCGGTAACTAACGCCACTGTGCTCACCGAGTAACACCTGACGCTCAGCATCAAAACGATAGTAATCGTTTTGCAGCGAGGTGACGTGCACCAGCCCTTCAATATATAAATCGCTAAGCCTTACAAATAAACCAAAGTTGGTGACGGTTGACACCACACCTTCGAATTCGGTGCCAAGATGGTCCTGCATATATTCACATTTTAACCAGTCTGATACTTCGCGCGTGGCATCGTCGGCACGGCGCTCTGTCATCGAGCACTGCTCACCAAAATGGCTTATTTCTTTTTCACCGTAAGCACGCTCACCTGTCACCTGCTGGTTTTGTTTGAGTAAGAGGGCTTTAATCGCCCGGTGTAACACCAGATCAGGGTAACGGCGAATGGGTGAGGTAAAATGGGCATAGGCCTCCAGCGCCAGGCCGAAGTGTCCCTGATTATCTCCCTGATACACCGCTTGTTTCATGGAGCGGAGCATGGTCGTTTCAATCAGTTCCCGATCAGGACGATCAGCCAGACTGGCCAGTACCTGCGTCAGTTCCAGTGGAGTAGGTTCGCTGGATAAATTTGCCTCAATGCCCAGTTCAGCTAAAAAACGCCGGAAGTTGGCAAAGCGATCGCCGTCAGGGCGCTCGTGCACCCGGAACAATGCGTGCGCTTCATGTTTTTCAATAAAGCGGGCCGAAGCCACATTGGCCATAATCATACATTCTTCAATGATTTTATGGGCTTCGTTGCGATGCACTGGCACTATTTGTTCAATCTTACGATGGCTGTTAAAAACAAAGCGGGTTTCTACCGTTTCAAACTCGATCGCGCCGCGCTGGCCACGTACTTTAGCCAGTTTTTTATATAAGCTGTACAGCGTTTCTAAATTCGACAGGTTTGCATCATATTGCTGACGAAGTTCTGGGTCGCCTTGCAAAATTTTATGTACTTTATTGTAAGTAAAACGCGCGGCAGAATGCATCACCGCTTCATAAAACTGATAACTCTCCAGCTTACCGGTGCTACTAATCTGCATTTCCGCAACAAAACATAACCGATCGGTATGCGGATTTAGCGAGCAGAGACCATTTGATAACGCTTCAGGTAACATCGGTACTACGTGATCGGGAAAATACACCGAATTACCGCGCTCTAAAGCGCTGCGATCCAGTGGCGTATCAGGTTTGACATACGCACTAACATCGGCAATCGCTACCCACAGTTTCCAGCCGCCATTTTCTTTGGCTTCGGCGTATACGGCATCGTCAAAATCACGGGCATCTTCACCATCAATAGTAACCAGTGGCAATTTAGTCAAATCAACCCGGCCCAGCTTCGCCTCTGCAGGAACCTGCTCACCGTATTTAGAAACTTGATCTAACACCGCCTGCGGGAATTCATGCGGAATTTGATGATTACGAATAGCCACTTCAATTTCCATACCGGGCGCCATATGCTCACCCAGCACTTCAATAACTTTTCCTACCGCACTAACCCGTTTTGACGGGCGCTGAGTAATTTCTACCAGTACTATCTGGCCATGGCGTGCGGCACCCTGCTCGCCCTCCGGGACCATAATATCCTGGGTAATACGCGGATCATCCGGTACCACTACACATACAGCGTTATCTTTATAGTAGCGTCCCACCACAGGCTCGCTTCTGGGTTCTAGTACCCGCACCACCCTGGCTTCAACTTTATCTTTACTCTTCATTGCTGCCGCGGTTGCCAGCACTTTATCGCCTGGTAATACCCGCTGCATTTCATGATAAGGCAGGTACCAATCCGGACCGCCCTGCTCCAGCTTTAAGAAACCGAACCCTTCGCGGTGGCCAATGACTATACCCTTTACCAAATCCATATGATCAACCAGACCATATCGCTTACTCTTGGTGAAAATCAGCTGGCCATCACGCTCCATCGCCCGTAAGCGTTTTTTCAGCGCAAAGATGGCATCATCATCAGTCAGGCGAAGCTCGGTAACTAATTCATCAAAATAGGCAGGTTGTTGCCGCTTTTCGATATGCTCCAGGATAAACTCCCGGCTGGGGATGGGGTTGTCGTATTTTTCTTGCTCACGCGCAAGATGCGGATCATTTACCGTCATTAATTAAACTTTTATTTCCTATTTTCATGTAATGAGTGTAACAGCTAAGCAGAAACATTGGATGAATTTCATTTGACAGGTCTTCTGGCGTTGGTCACCACCCGTTCAGGCATCTTTTTGGCAAGCTGTTGCAGCAGTTTTGTTATTCTAGCATGAGTATTAGCGTCTGCACTAATGGCATGATGTAACCAGCGATAGCTTTGTTCGTAGTCAACCGGAGAACCGTAACCGTCAACTAACAACTGAGCGTAGCGTAATTTGGCATTTAAGTTGCCCATCGCCGCGGCTTCATGCAGGTACACCAGCGCTTTATCAATATCTACCTGAACAAAGCGACCAATATGATAATAGCGGCCCACTTGTTCCAGGGCTTCCGGTAAGCCTTGCGCTGCAGATTGCAGCATTAAATCCCAGCCTCGCTCAACGTTACGGGGCACACATACCGCATAAGCCAACATATCACCATACAAAAACTGATAAGCCGGCAGCTGCATAATATCTGCCCGCGCTTCAATATCCTGCACCAACTGACAGTCGTCAGAGCGCACCTGGCGCAAGTGACTGTTGGTTTTAATAAGATCCAGCAGGTCATCCTGGCTATACAGCTGCACCGCATCTGCTTGCTGCGCAGTTACAGGCGAGCTCGCCAATAAGCTTAGCAGCGCGGCAACCGGTAATATCAATAACATTTTCATAGGGCGTCAAATAACCGTTAGTTTATGCAGTGAACATTGATAATGTCTGTCAATGCGAAAAATAAAGCAAAAACTACGCCACAACAGCACGATGATTGCACGGTAACGTACTGCGGTGTGCGATTATTGCTCGTTGTAGCGCAGCCATTGCGGCTGTATTGGCTCAGTAGAAGGCAGCTTGCCTAAGCGCTGACCACTTACCGCTACATCGCTACAGCTGTCATTGTTAATATACGCCAATGCCTCGGCGTACAACGGGTCTGCATTATCACCCCAGTCGCCTTCAACCGTGGCAGTAACCGGGCAGTTCGGACTCAAACCGTCAAAGTAGTCACCGAAATCCAAAGCGTTAACTGTTTGAAAATTAATGGCAAACAACCTGAAATCGCCTACCTGGTCTGGCACCTGACCTACCGGTTTGCCGCAGGTCGTTTCACCTATTTGCACAACGTCAATAAAAGGACTCATAGCGTTAATAACCAGCTCACTGGAAGAGCAGCTCCCCGGCGTGGTGAGCACGAATACCCGTGGTAAGTTTAAGTTGGTTCGCCCGGCCCCCAAAGCAAAACCAACACTGCTGTTTTTTCGGGTATTTTTATCATTGTAACGGTATTTAACAAAAATATTGCCTTGCAGCCTGGGAAACGCAATATGTGAACTTAACTGATTAGCTACCCGGATTAAGCCACCGCCATTGTAACGGACATCCAGCACCAGCTCGTCGATTTGTTCCCGGGCAAAATAACTGAAAGCCTGCTCCAGCTCAATTTCAGATAGCTCGATAAAGGTATTAAAAACCAGATAGCCGACCTTCTTATCGCCAACCTGGGCCACCGAACGATGCATTACGGTGTTGGTACTAACGGTGCTTTTTACAAAATCTGCCTGGCGCTGACTGTTGTCAGGCTTTAGCCAGACAAAGCGCCGCACTATACCTTCTTCGTTAGGACCATAAATATCATCATTTGTCGCAGTACCGGCATCCAGCCGGGATAACCATTCTGCGACACTGATGCCGTCGATCTCAACTATTTTATCTGCACGGCGCAGACCTCGCTGAGCCGCTGAGCCCGCATCAAAAACATACAGCACCTGCAGTGCCGTGTTGTTATCGGCTCGCTGAGTTGCAAAACCATAGCCGAAAAACACCGCATTGATATAACGATCCTGATACTGCTGCTCTGTCATAATAAAACTATAGCGATCACGATCAGCAGTGACTTGATCTAGATAGGCAGAAGGGGTACTGAACGCCAGGGGGTCGACACCGGTCTTTAATTCGTCGTACCAGAGATAGTCAGCCACTAACTTACAGTACACCTGACTATTGATATCAGTGCGGGCGCATTCGGCAATATTATTATTTGCAGCATCATCACTGCCAGATCCGCCACATGCTGCCAACATCAGGCAAAGGAAACTGATTAGAAGCTTATTCATTTGAGCCCTCCCGCTGCAATAAACACAGGGTATAAAAAAACGCCACCAAATGGCAGCGTTATTTTATACGAGCGACTTAAGCAAACGGATGCGTTAACACTATAGTCTGCACCCGGTCCGGCCCGGTAGAGACAATGTCAATGGGTACTCCGGTCAGCTGCTCCAGACGGCTGATATAGTTGCGCGCTGCCTGAGGTAGTTTGTCCAATTGTTGAATACCAAAAGTATTGTCAGACCAGCCTGGCATAGTTTCATAAACCGGCGTCACCTGCTCATAGCCTTCGGCGGCCAGTGGTGGCGTATCCAGTACGGTGCCGTCGGGTTGTTGATAGCCCACACAAATGCTTAGTGTCTCCAGACCGTCCAGCACGTCCAGTTTTGTTAAACAAAAACCAGAAATACTATTCAGCTGCACGGCACGGCGCACCGCTACGGCATCGAACCAACCGGTGCGGCGTTTACGACCGGTGGTTGCCCCAAATTCGTGGCCTTTAACACCCAGGTGCTCACCTACTGCGCAATTAAGCTCGGTAGGGAATGGGCCTGAGCCCACCCGGGTGGTATACGCTTTGACGATACCCAGCACATAATCCAGGTAGCGTGGTCCAAAACCACAGCCAGTCGCTACGCCACCTGCGGTGGTGTTAGAAGACGTAACATAAGGGTAAGTACCATGATCAATATCCAGTAAGGTTCCCTGCGCACCCTCGAACATGATTTTGTCACCATTCTTGCGGGCTTTATCCAGCAAATCGGTGACATCTACTACCATTGATTTCAGCAAGTCAGCCATGGCCAGCGCGTTATCCAGTGTAGTCTGGTAATCTACGGCATCCACTTTGTAGTACTGAGTAAGGGTGAAGTTATGTAACTCCATGACCACTTTAAGTTTCTCAGCAAACAATTCAGGATTAAACAAGTCACCCACCCGCAAACCGCGGCGTGCCACTTTATCTTCATACGCAGGACCGATACCACGACCGGTAGTACCGATAGCTTTATCACCACGCGCTTTTTCCCGCGCCACATCCAGTGCCACGTGAAAAGGCAGGATCAATGGGCAGGCTTCACTAAGCAACAACCGCTCTTTTACCGGCACGCCACGCTGCTCCAGCATGGTCATTTCCTTTAGAAAGGCTTCCGGGGAAAGTACAACACCATTACCGATTACACATTTTACATTAGCACGTAAAATGCCAGAGGGGATTAGATGCAATACGGTTTTCTCACCGTCAATAACCAAAGTATGACCGGCATTGTGACCGCCTTGATAGCGCACCACATAACTGGCCTTATCGGTTAATAAGTCAACGATTTTACCTTTTCCTTCGTCACCCCATTGAGTGCCGAGCACAACGACGTTTTTGGCCATGGTTCCTACATCATGGAAAAAATTAGGCGAGGATTCTATCAAATCGCTAGCCAACTTACAGCTGTGTTGCCAAAAAAAAAGCCGAATTTTTATCCGGCTCGATTCTGCGTGCGTATTTTAACCGCGTTTCAAACAGGATAAGTCAAATTGGTCACTGTTGTGATATAAACCAAACCCAAAGCGTAAACGGTCTGTTCGGTAGTCGGTAATAACGCCATTATTTTTCAAAAATGCCGCTAAGTCAGCAACCTCGCTGGTACTTGCCAGCTTAAAGGTAAAAAAGTGGCCATGCTGATCAGGCCGATATAACAGCAGGCTTTGCTGATTAAGCAGCGGATGCTGTTGCCGGCTTAACTCTGCAAGAAACGCCTGTTGCAGCTGCATAACATACTGATGAATTCTACCAACAGTAATCCCCTGCTTTTTAAACAGCAACAGTACCGCATGTAATCGGTACAACGCAGTATAATCCATGGTAGCCCCGGCAAAACGATTACCATCATTACTGTAAAGCACCAAAGCCGACTTCTCAGCCGCCAGTGTGCCAAACTCAGCAAACCAGCCGGTATACCATGGCCGCTGATTATTCCCCGGGGGCACAGCCATAAAACAACATCCTTCACCACCCTGAGCATATTTATAACTACCGGACAGATAGAACACCCGCTCTGCAATGGCTGACAAATCGGTAGGCAACGCCATAAAGCCATGATAGCCATCAATAACTATCATGGCGTCGGTAACCTCTGCCACGGCCAGAACAAAGGCAGGTAAGTCAGCTATTGCGTATCCTGAGTTAAAAAATACCTGACTACAAAACACCATATCAGGCTGTTCCATCTTTACCTTGGCAATAAAACGCTCAGTAAAACTGGCAAAAGGTTCGGTTGGAACACTCGTCAGCTCGATGTTATCAAACTCAGCAAGACGTGTTGCCTGGCGTTGAAAGCTATAAAATTCACTGTCGGTGCTAAGCACGTTAAGTGGTTTTGACAGGTCAAAACAGCTAAACAGCCGCATCACTAATTCGTGCGTATTGCCAGCGAAAACAATTTGCTCCGGTGCAGGCAAATTCAGGATATCAGCGATCAATTGCTGCGTTTGCGGGATCACCTGCCCAAAGATGTGCAGCCACTTGTCATCCACCATACTGGCACTGTCGTCCCAGTAGGCAAGGGTGGCTTCGCGCGTTACATCAGGCCAGTAATGATGGGAATGACTGGCAAAATGTTGCTTGTCCGGGTTGGCCTGCAAAAAACGCTGATAAAAATGTTGATACATAGCGGCTCCGCTTTTCTTTGAGAAGAAATTGCTCAGACAAAAAAGGCCCTCTCGGGCCTTTTAAATATAGCTATTGAACTCGTTAGTTTTGCACTTTATCCGACGTCATATATTTAAAGAAGTCGTTGTCAGGCTGCACTACCATAATATCTTGCTTGTCATTAAAGCTCTTTTTATAGGCTTCGAGGCTGCGGACAAAAGAATAGAATTCAGCATTACGACTGTATACGTCTGCATAAATTTTTGCAGCCTGGGCATCGCCCTGACCACGCACAGAACGTGAATTACGCTCCGCATCTGCCAGCATAATCGTTACTCTGGCATCTACGTCAGCCCGGATAATATCCGATTCTTCCATACCACGAGAACGGTGCTCTCTTGCTACGGCATCACGTTCAGCTCTCATTCTTGCAAAAATTGAACTACTGACTTCTGTCGGCAGGTTAATTTGTTTTACCCGCACGTCAATCACTTCAATTCCCAGCTCATTTGCTGCAGCTCCGGCTTGTGCCAACGCACTTTCCATTAATTGGGTCCGTTCGCCAGACACAATTTCCTGAATAGTCCGGGTACCGAATTCTGTCCGTAAACCGTTATTAATATACTGTTTTAACAGCACTTCAGCCTGCGATGTAATACCGCCAGTTGACAGAAAATAGGCACCAAAATCTTTGATCCGCCATTTAACATAGCTGTCTACCAACAAATCTTTCTTCTCTGCCGTCACAAAGCGATCGGGTTGGTCATCTAAAGTCTGGATCCTGGAGTCCAGTTTGCGTACCACTTCAATCATCGGCATTTTCAAGTGTAAACCTGGCTCGTACACCACTACCTGACCGGCGTCATCCCGCTGAATTTTACCGAACTGAGTAACGATAGCACGCTTCCCCTCCGGCACCACAAACAGCGCGGAGATAACGATGATAGCCACCACAACAATAATAGCGATAATAAAATTCTTCATAACTTAACCTCTCCCGCTACGTGTCGAACTACTGCGCAAACTGTCCTGCTGCGGCGTGCTGTCATTGCTACGCGCTGGCATGGGTGGCGGATTAGCGGTGTTGCTAGTGCTGTTGTTGTTACCCGATTGATTCATCAGCTTATCAAGCGGTAAATACATTATATTGTTGCTGTTTTTAACATCAACCACCACCTTGGAGGTGTTGCTGTATACCGACTCCATGGTTTCCAGATACAAACGGTCGCGGGTCACTTTTGGCGCAGCCAGATACTCTGGTAACAGCTGTTCAAAGCGGGCAACTTCACCCTGCGCTTTTAACACAATTTGCTGTTTGTAAGCTTCCGCTTCCTGCATTACCCGGTTCACCTGTCCACGAGCACGAGGTTCAATTTCTCGTGCATAAGCCTGGGCTTCCTGCACATAACGCTCTTGGTCTTCCTGAGCTTTGATGGCATCATCGAATGCATCTCGAACTTCTTCTGGTGGCCGCGCGTCGCGGAAGTTCACATCAACCAGATTCAACCCCATGTTATAAGGGTCAATAATAGACTCCAGTTCCTGGCGGGTGTTTTGACGAACCACTTCCCGGCCCCGGGTCAGTACATCATCCATAATCGAATGACCAATCACGAACCTTAAGGCTGCATCGGTTGCTTCACCTAAACTACGATCAGCATCTACCACTGAAAATAAATAGTCACGTGCGTTGTAAATCCGGTACTGCACCTCGAAAGTGACCCGCACCAAATTTTGATCCTGGGTCAGCATAAAGCCGTCCGAGCGCAATGATTTCACTTCCTGAACGTTTACCGGCGTTACCGTATCAACAAAGGTTGGTTTCCAGTGAATGCCAGCACCCACTTCAGTATGGTACTGACCAAAACGCAGGATAACACCGCGTTCTGCATCTTTAATGGTGTAAAAGCCGCTGATTGCCCAGACGACTGCAGCAATAACCAGGATCAGGATAAATGCCGCTGAGGCGCCATTTCCTGAAGATTTATTACCACCACCGAAAATACCGCCAAATTTTTTACCAAAATTGCGGAATACTTCATCTAAATCGGGTGGACCCTGGTCACGACCGCCCTGTTTCCAGGGGTCGTTGTTTTTACCATTGTTACCCGGCTCATTCCAAGCCATGTTTAACTCCATCTCAAGTTTTAAAATTAACGGTTAATGTATCAAATATCAGGCGCTGTGACGATATAGTTTTCCAGTTCACCATCGCTTTGCTTTACCATACGGGCCCATTGCGCCACAGACAACCGTATATCCAGCCAGCAAGTACCTTCGTCATCAAATTGCTCGGCACTAATGACCTGAAGTTCATGAAATTTTGCCCGCCAGGCCGGACAATCCGGTGGCAAAGCTAATCGTAACTGCACATGCTCAGTCGACAGCAAACTGGCAATGGCGTGTTGTAACAACTCCAGGCCCTCGCCGGTTAATGCCGACAGGTAAACGGCTCTGGGCAGTCCATCATCACCGTAGTCTATACGGGCAGACTGACCCATCTGGTCTACTTTATTAAAAACCTGCAACTGCACAACGTCATCAGCGTCAATATCGCTTAACACTTGTTGTACCGAAACCATGTTTTCTTCTTTGCGAGGGTCGGCGCCATCAATCACATGTAATTGTAAATCGGCGTCACGGGTTTCCTGCAACGTTGATTTAAACGCCGCTACCAGATTGTGTGGTAAATGGCGAATAAAACCGACCGTATCAGCCAGAACTATTGACCCGAAATTCTCAAGTTTAACCTGACGCAATGTCGGATCAAGGGTGGCAAAAAGTTGGTCGGCGGCGTAAACGCTGGCCTGAGTTAACCGGTTAAATAACGTCGACTTACCGGCATTGGTGTAGCCTACGATGGAGACCACCGGGGTCGCGCTGCGCTGGCGTGATTTACGGCCCTGTTCACGTTGCTGGCTAATTTTATCAAGACGTTGTAACAGTGCCTTGACCCGCTCACGCAACAAACGTCGATCCGTCTCCAGCCGGGTTTCACCCGGCCCCCGTAAACCGATACCCCCTTTTTGACGCTCGGCATTATCCCAACCGCGAACCAAACGGGATGCCAGATGCTGTAACTGCGCTAACTCAACCTGTAATTTACCTTCATAGGTACGGGCACGTTGCGCAAATATATCCAAAATCAGCGTCGTGCGGTCGATTACTCTGGCTTGCAGTAAATGTTCAAGGTTACGGGTTTGGCTGGGGCTTAAAATATGATTAAAGATAACCACAGAGGCAGAAAACTGTTCAACAGCGGCTTTAATTTCTTCGGCTTTACCTGAACCGACGAATAATCTCGTGTCAGGCGCACGCCGGTTCGCAGTCATAGTGTGCATAGCAGTTACATTCGCAGAAGCCACCAACATGGTAAGCTCCTGCAAATCTTCATTGCTATGTTCTTGCGGAAAGTTTACATGAACCAGAATGGCTTGTTCTGCAAGCTCGGCTAAGTCAAACAAGCGCTATTGCTCCTGGTTTTATTCCACGTCCTCGCCTTCGCTGTCGCTTTGACCAGCTCCATGACTAACCATGGTGTTGACGGCGCGGGATGGCACAACGGTGGAAATAGCATGTTTATAAACCATTTGGCTTACTGTATTTTTCAGCAAAATGACGAATTGATCGAACGATTCAATTTGCCCTTGCAGCTTAATTCCATTCACCAGATAAATAGAGACCGGAATGCGCTCTCGTCTTAAGGTGTTTAAAAATGGATCTTGTAAAGATTGGCCCTTTGCCATGTGCCGCTTTCCTTTTTTTATTAGTAACCTGTATATAGGTATTATTTTTTTTATTTCAAGTTGTTAAAGCTAACTTTTTTTCTGTCTTCTTTAGCTTAGCGAAGAAAGTACCGCTTGCAAGTTTTCTGCCGGTTCAGCTTCACTTTTCAACCAATTAACCTCTGGCCAACCCCTCAACCAGGTCAGCTGACGCTTGGCCAGCTGCCGGGTGGCAGCAATACCTTTTGCCACCATCTCATCATAACTGAACTCACCATCCAGATATTGCCAGACCTGACGATAACCGACACATCGCATCGACGGTAAATCGGCATGTAGCTGCCCCTGACTCTTTAACAAAGCGACTTCCTGTTCGAAACCATTGTCCAGCATCAGTTGGAACCTGTCGGCAATACGCTGATGCAATAACGCGCGATCAGTCGGCGCAATGGCAAATTGGTGTACTTTAAAGGGAAAAGGTTCCCCTTTTTGTGCAGTTAATTCTGTCATGGTGCTGCCGGTTAGCCGGTATACCTCTAGGGCACGGCTAATTCGTTGTGGATCATTTGGGTGAATACGCGCCGCAGCAACCGGGTCTAGCTGCTGTAACTGTTGGTGCAGCGCATGCCATCCCTCATTCGCAGCTTCTTGCTCTATTTTTGCTCTCACCTGCGGATTAGCAGGTGGTAATGGTGAAATACCTTCAAGCAACGCTTTAAAATATAGCATGGTGCCACCGACTAATATTGGTATTTTCCCCCGCTGCTGGATCTCACTGATTAACCTTAGCGCATCGTCCCGAAAATCGGCCGCTGAATAACGTTGACATGGCTCCATAATATCCAGTAAATGATGCGGTGCCAGCAGCAACTCCTCTGCCGTCGGTTTGGCAGTGCCAATATTCATACCGCGATATATCAAGGCACTGTCAACACTGATTAGCTCTGCTGCCAGATGTTGCAGCAACGCCATGGCTAATGCCGTTTTACCTGAGGCGGTCGGCCCCATAATAAAAATAACCGGGGTGGGGTTTCTCATGACTGCCCTTGCTGAATTAACGCCTGAATACTGCTACTCAAGTCTAACGGCACCGCCAGCCAATTATCGCTATCCGTTAACGTGGTGGCAAAATAGTCTAGCAGCACAGCCTCGGTCAGCCAATAAGATGAAAGTAGCATAGACAATATTTCCCGGCTGCTTTTCACCGGATTTGCTGGCTGTAATACTGGTAATAATGTCAAAAACCACTGGCTGATTGAGGTTGAGCGTAGCCAGGGTGCAACGGCTCTGACAATGGCTGTACTTTCCTGTATCAGGATATTAAACCCAAGTTGCTGCAATAAACTGGCGGCGGAAAGTAACTGCTGTTTTTCAGTATCGGTGATGGGTAGCCGCAGTGGCAGCAACAACGGTGCCTGCGTGGGGTCATTAAGCCAATGAGCAGCCAGGCTGGCGGCTAAATCCAGTAACACCAGACCATCGGGCCCCTGAGCAATGGCACAGCCCTGCCCTGCAGGCAGCATAAGTAGCCGGGTTTTTATCTTCACAGCGGCATCAGCATTCACGGTTGCATGTTGGCCTTGCAAATACTGTAATTGCTGTCTGGTCTGGCTCTGGCTTACCATTTCAGATCTTGCAGCCCTGCCAGCTGCAGATGGCATTGCATCCGGAACCATTTCCCATTGTCTGGCGGCAGAGCCCCCTGACACCGCTGACACTTGATAAGCCGCTGCCGTATTGGCGACCTGTTGTGGCGCTAATGGCTGCGTCTCTGTTAACTGGCTTAGCGCATCAGTCAGTGCGCTGACCACAAAATCGTGCACCAGGCGAGCCTGATGAAAACGTACTTCATGTTTGGCCGGGTGAACATTCACATCAACCTCAGAGGGGGCAATCTCCAGGTACAACACAAATCCAGGTTGCTGCTCTGGTGTTAAACGCTCACCATAAGCCTGGCGGATAGCATGGTTTAACAACTTATCACGCATCATGCGGCCATTAACGTAACTATACTGGCAGCTGGTCTGGTTTTGGCACGCCTGTGGCGCCAGGATCCAACCACTGAGTTTGATCGCGCCGCAGTTGTTTTCTATATAAGCGGCTTGTTCAGCAAACACTTTGCCACAGAGCATTGCCACTCGTTTTTGCCGGGTCTGAGCAGTGTTGGCGTGCGGCAGACGCCGGACATGCTGGCCATTGTGGGTTAATTGCCAGCTTACATCGAACCGGCTGAGCGCCAGCCGCTTTACCAGCTCATCAATATGAGAAAACTCAGTTTTATCCGTACGTAAAAACTTGCGCCTAGCCGGCGTATTGAAAAACAGATCGACCACTTCAATGCTGGTACCATCAGGGTGTGCCGCCGGTTTTACTGTGACCGCCATGTCACGGCCTTCAGCCTGAGCTTGCCATGCCGCCGTTTGCCCGGCGGGTTTAGAGGTGAGTGTCAGGCGCGAGACTGAGCTGATACTGGCTAATGCTTCGCCGCGAAACCCCAGACTAGTTATTTGTGCTAAATCATCCAAATCACTGATTTTACTGGTAGCATGACGGCTTAACGCCAGTACCAGCTCGTGTTCTGCAATACCAGAGCCATTGTCACGGATGCGGATAAGCTTACTGCCACCCTTGTCGATATCAATCTCAATCTGGCTGGCGCCAGCATCAAGGCTGTTCTCCACCAGCTCTTTAACTACCGATGCGGGCCTTTCTACCACTTCACCTGCAGCTATCTGGTTCGCCAGTTGCGGCGCGAGAATTTTAATGGTCATGTTCAGGGGATCCGCAATACCTGACCAATCCGGATACTGTCGTTCGCCAACCGGTTGTGGTTGCGTAGTGCATCAACAGAGACATCATACCGCTGCGCCAGCAACGATAAAGACTCACCCGCCTGCACCTTGTGCTCGCGACTGCGTTGCTGAGCAAACAAAGAGTCCGCTGGCGGCGCCAGCTCAAAATGACGTTTCAGCGCCCGATGCAATGATTGCGCTAACCGGGTCTGATGACTGGCCGAGCGCAGTTGCTTTTCCTCTTTGGGGTTGGAAATAAAACCGACCTCTACCAGAATGGACGGAATATCCGGCGACTTTAAAACACCTAAACTGGCCGCCTGCGGTTTCGCCTGATGTAATGAGGTCATCTTACCCAGTTCGGCTAACACCTGATTCGCTGCCTGGTAAGCGGTCACCATCGAGTGATTCATCGACAAATCCAGTACCGTTTGCGCCAGATAACGCTCGTTGGCTGAATCGCGGATGATCTCTGCCACACCGCCCAGTAATTCAGAGTGGCGTTCGGTTTGCTCAAGCATCCGGCCCACTTCTGTAGTCGCCCGGCGTAATGACAACACCCATACGGAGGCGCCTTTAGGCTGTGGCGACGTAAAGGCGTCTGCATGAATAGAGACAAGCAAATCGGCCTGTTGACCGCGAGCCACTTCAGTGCGTCGGTTAACATGAATAAAGTAATCACCGGTACGAACCATCACTGCGCGCATGCCCGGTTCTTTGTTGATCAGTTCCGCCAGAATATTAGCAATCGGTAAGGTCAGGTTTTTCTCATAAGTGCCGCTTGGGCCAATAGAGCCGGGGTCCTCTCCGCCATGCCCGGCATCAATAGCGATAATGATATCCCGGGCCGCACGAATGCTGACTGGTGGCCGGGCTTCTTTCCGCTGGCTATCCGGTAAATCTATCACCAGCCGGTGACCATAAGGTGCTGTAGGCGTAAGGGCAAATACAGTCGGTGTCACCTTACTGGCTAAGTCCAGCACAATTCGCATACTGTTATCGTCGCCACTGCTGCGAATGGCTTTGATCAGTTGGGAGTCGCCATCAAGCTGCGGCAAGGCGTTGCCACCGCCAATATTGCTTAAATCGATGACCAGGCGGTCTGGGTTCTCCAGGCTGAAACTTTTGTATTGTGGGGCGGCCTGCAAATCAAAAACCACCCTGGTATTATCAGGGGATGGCCAAATCCGGATGCTCTGCACCTGGTTACTTGCATTACTACACACAGAAAAAAACCATAATATGGCTAACCCGGCGCAGCTAAGAAATTTATTATTATTTTTCATCATCTCTTATTGCATCTATTATAGCGCGGCCAGCGGCGGTGCCAGCACGTATCTCTATCTGGCGTTGCGAGTCCAGATAACGTAAGTGTATGTTCAGATCAGGCTCAGGTAAATATCCCTGTCCCTGCTCTGGCCATTCCAGTATACACAAACTCTGATTATTGAAATAATCCCGGATACCCATAAACTCCAGCTCCTCCGGATCGGCCAGCCGGTATAAATCAAAATGATACACGGTTAGCCCGGATAACTGGTACGGTTCAACCAGAGTGTAAGTAGGGCTTTTTACATTACCCTGATGACCCAGCGCCTGCAACAAACCACGGCTGAAGGTTGTTTTACCTGCTCCGAGGCTACCCCGTAAAAAAATAACCTGCCCGCCCTGCACGTACGTCGCCAGTCGGGATGCCAGGTTTAACGTGGCAGTCTCATCCGCCAGTACTTTTAACCATTCCGAAGTTTGTGCGTCAGCGCTTTTAATTAAATTTTCAGTAGCCACGTTACCTTTATCTCAGTTGATTTTTGCTCAGCTTGCGCAGTTATACCGCTATGTTAACAAACTAACACAAAGCGCGGCCAGCAAAACTGCGCTTGTATCGGTGCTTGTATCTATAGTGTGACCTGAACTCTCTGACCAGAAAATGAATGAGCGGTTCCCGAGCACTGAAGCGCCATGGTAAAGTGCTGTCGATTTTAAATCAGATACTGTCCGGGGAACCACATCAATGGCTATCGACTACCCGCAGCTTGCCAGGCGGATAAAGCAATGGGCACTGGAGCTGGGGTTTCAGCAACTGGGCATCACCGCAACGGACTTATCCGCAGAAGAACCCAGGTTGCAAGCGTGGTTAAATAACGATTACCACGGCGATATGCACTATATGGCAGAACATGGTTTAATGCGTGCCCGCCCCACAGAGCTATTGCCAGGCACCTTAAGAGTGCTTAGTGTCAGAATGGACTATCTGCCGGAAAAAGCTGGCTTTGCCACTAACCTGGCCGATCCCGCCAAAGCGTACATCAGTCGCTATGCGCTGGGGCGCGATTACCATAAATTGGTGCGAAACCGCTTAAAGCAGCTTGCTGTTAAAATCAGCACAGAAATACCAGAACTGAATTTCCGTCCTTTTGTTGACTCCGCACCAGTGCTGGAGCGCCCGCTGGCGCAGCGCGCAGGTTTGGGTTGGATTGGCAAGCACAGCTTGTTGCTAAACCATGATGGCGGTTCCTGGTTCTTTCTGGGTGAACTGTTAGTGGATATTCCGTTACCGGTAGATGAGCCTCACCAGGGCGACTGCGGCAGCTGCGTCGCCTGCATCACCAGTTGTCCGACCGGCGCCATAGTGGCGCCCTATGTGGTCGATGGTCGTCGTTGTATTTCCTATCTTACCATTGAGCTGAAAACTGCCATTCCCGAGGCGCTGCGCCCGCTAATGGGCAACCGAATTTATGGCTGCGACGATTGTCAGCTGGTCTGCCCACAAAACCGTGAGGCGCCACTAAGCATAGAGAGTGATTTTCAGCGCAGGGTGCAATGGCAGGATCAGGACTTGCTACAACTATTTGCCTGGGACGAAGCGACCTTTTTACGCCAAACCGAAGGCAGCGCTATCCGACGTATTGGTTATGAACGCTGGCAACGTAATATTGCAGTCGCTTTAGGCAACGCACCCTATCAGCTGGAAATCATCACTGCCCTTCAGCAAGCCAGAGCGCACAGTTCTGAATTAGTCACTGAACACATAGACTGGGCACTGGCCCAACAAAAACGTAAAAGCTGGCAGGCAGATAATTTACTACCTCGACCAACCGAAAGACTGATAAGAATTATTCAGAAGGGTTTGCCGCGGGATGCGTGAAGCGAGCCTGTTTTATTGCTAGACGCTGATGCGCCAGCAGGACAATCTGTTGCTTTCGTTGCTCTGAAGCCTGATGCCACTCCAGTATCTCGGCAAGCAGCCGGCCGCAGCCTAAACAGCGCTCATACTGATCCAGACAACAATTTCGAACACAAGGCGATTCGACCATATCTGCTCATTTCGACAATTTAAGTTGAGTGTAGCAAATAATTAAAAAACAAAAAGCCGCTAAAAAGCGGCTTTTTGTTCGAATTTTTGGAGCGAGTAACGAGGTTCGAACTCGTGACCTCGACCTTGGCAAGGTCGCGCTCTACCAGCTGAGCTATACTCGCATCGGTCAACGCTGATGCGTTGTGATGGCGCGCATTTTACAAAATCAGCAGGCTTATGCAAGTACTTTATGCTGGTAATTTGAAAAAATATTGACGATAGGTTACTAATTCAGCAATTGACTCACGAATGTCGTCCAGTGCCAGATGGCTGCCCGCTTTTTGTACTTTGTTCAGTACCTCAGGATGCCAGCGTCTTGCCAACTCCTTCACAGTACTGACATCCAGATTACGGTAATGAAAAAACTTTTCCAGCTCGGGTGCATACTCCGCTAAAAACCGCCGATCCTGACCAATACTGTTACCGCACATTGGCGACTTACCTTTTGCCACATACTGACTTAAAAACGCAATTGTTTGCTTCTCTGCCTCAGCCAGGCTTATTTTGCTGGCAAGACAACGGGCCGTTAAACCACTTTTACCATGTTGTTCAACACACCAGGGGTCCATATTATCCAGGATCTGGGCTGACGTACTTATCGCAAATACCGGGCCTTCGGCCAGAATATTAAGCTGGCTGTCGGTAACGACCGTCGCCATTTCTAAAATAACATCGGTTTTAGGTTCCAGCCCGGTCATTTCCAAATCAAGCCAGATTAAATTGGTGTCAGATGTTGCCATATCTCTATCCTTCAGTGCGCGCTGCTTTGTTCAAATTAAGATTGCAGGTATGATACACGCCTTAAGCTTAACACTGAAAGCGCCTGAATGCGCACAATGGTAAAACCAGCACGTGACCAAAAAAAAGCACCTGACTAAGCGCCAGACAGACCGGATTGCTCAGAATGAGCAAAAACGGCTGCGTGGCAATAAAAAAGCCAAAGCCGAGCAATGGGATGACGACGTATTACTGGCTGCCGAGCCAGGTTTGGTGTTAAGCCGCTTTGGCCAGCATGCGGATATTGAAGACAGCCAGGGCGACGTAGTGCGTTGCAGTATGCGCCGTACTATCAGCTCAGTGGTTACCGGCGATAAGGTGGTGTGGCGCCGCGCCAGACAAGGCACCGGTAGTATTGATGGCGTTATTGACGCAGTAGAAGACCGAAGCTCCGTGCTATTGCGCCCTGATTTTTATGACGGCTTAAAACCGGTCGCTGCTAATATTGATTTAATGATTATAGTTTCAGCCATTTTACCGGCACTGTCGCTTAATATCATCGACCGCTATTTAGTTGCCGCAGAAATGACCCACATCAAGCCCTTGTTGGTGATAAACAAAGTTGACTTGCTGGATGAACAGCAACACCAGCAACTTAACGAGCAACTTAGCTTGTACCGCAACATTGGCTATGATTACCTTTTAGTCAGTGCAAAGTCTGGTCAGGGTATGCCTGAACTATTACAACAAATACACAGTGGCACCAGCATTTTTGTTGGCCAGTCAGGTGTTGGTAAATCGTCACTGATGAATAACCTGATGCCGGGCCTGAGTGCCGCTACCCGTGAAGTGTCGGAAAACTCAGGTTTAGGTCAGCATACCACTACCGTGTCACGGTTATATCATCTTCCCGAAGGCGGTGATTTAATCGACTCACCGGGTATTCGTGAGTTTGCGCTCTGGCATTTAAGTGCCGAAGAAGTGACCGAAGGTTTTGTCGAGTTTCAACCCTGGCTTGGTCGCTGCAAATTCCGGGATTGTAAGCATGTTAACGACCCGGGCTGTGCCATTCAGCATGCCGTGCAGCAGGGTGATATCAGCGAAGCGCGCTATGACAGCTATTTAAAAATCCTGGCCAGTATGGCGCAGGATAAACCCAATTATTTTTAACGGTAAGGTTAGTATCCAATGGATAAAGTAAAAATTACGCTGCAGTACCTGATGCCAAAACATCTGATCTCGCGCCTGGCTGGCAAAATAGCCGCAGCAAAACTGGGTTGGTTCAGCCATTTTCTGATTAAGCGTTTTATTAAAGCCTACAACATTGATATGAGCGAAGCGCAACTGGAACGGCCCCAAGATTATGCCAGTTTTAATGAGTTTTTTACCCGGCCGCTAAAAGACGGTATCAGGCCATTGGCCAGCGAGCCAAATATTGTCGCGCATCCGGTCGATGGCGCAATAAGCCAGCTCGGCCCCATTGTCGATGGCAAACTGGTCCAGGCCAAACATCATAATTACTCGCTACAAAACTTGCTAGGTGGCCTGGAGCAAACTGCAGCGCCCTTTGCTGGCGGCACTTTTGCTACTATTTACCTTGCACCTAAAGATTACCACCGCATTCATATGCCGGTAAGCGGCACCCTGCGCGAGATGATCTACATCCCAGGCGAGCTGTTCTCTGTAAACCCATTAACCGCTGAATGCGTTAAAGACTTATTTGCTCTTAACGAGCGCGTCGTCACTATTTTTGATACTGAATTTGGCCCTATGGCACTGGTTCTGGTAGGCGCGACTATTGTCGCCAGCATTGAAACCGTCTGGGCAGGTACCGTTACCCCACCTGCTGGTAAAAATATTTTCCGCTGGAGTTACCCGGCAAAGGGCAATACCGCTGTTAAACTGGAAAAAGGCGCCGAAATGGGTCGCTTTAAACTGGGCTCGACCGTAGTGTTGGCGTTCCCTGAGGGCAAAGTCGATTTTCTGGCCGACCAGCAGCCAGGCACTGTCACCCGCATGGGTGCGCCTTTTGCAGACCTAACCTGATAGTTCAATAATACTGGCTGACGCGTAGATACTTTCTGCTGTGACCGTTGCAGCCCCGGATGGGCGGAAACGAGCCCCCATGGATGGGTTCACGGCGTGTCACAGCAGAAACGTACGAAGTGGCAGACAATTTACGGAGAAACGGAGATCGCTTTATGCAAATCATCGCCCATCGCGGCGCCAGCGGCGATTATCCCGAGAACACCCTGCTGGCTATTGAGCAAGCCATTACGCAGGGTGCTGACGCTATTGAGATAGACGTATTTGCGGTGCAGGGCGAGCTGATTGTTATTCACGACCACCATCTAGCGCGCACCACCAATGGTACCGGCAGCATTTATCAATATAGTCTGGCCGAGCTAATGCAACTGGATGCCGGCCGGGGCCAGCGCATTCCCACTTTGTGGCAGGTGCTTGAGCTTACCCATGGCAAATGCTGGCTGAATATCGAGCTTAAAGGTGATAACACTGTCGCGCCACTACTGGCGTTGCTGACAAAAGCTGAGCTGCAACTTGGGTTTGACTGTCAGCAGCTGCAAATATCATCATTTAACCATCATTTACTTGCGACACTAAAGCGTGAGCGACCCGATTTAAAACTCGGCGCGCTAACCGCCAGCCTGCCAGTCGATTACGCCGCTTTTGCCAGCCAGTTGCAGGCCTATTCGGTTAATTGTGATGTCAGCTTTATTAATCAGGCGATGGTTAATGATGCCAAAGCACGCGGTTTGAAAGTGTTCGTGTACACGGTTGACCAAAGCGACGATATCAGTCGTTTACAAGATTATGGCGTGGATGGTATTTTCAGTAATTTTCCTGCCCGCAGCAAGATGTGGTTGAATGAAAAGATATAAATAACGATGAGCAGTATCGGTTTTAAAAGCCCCAGTACACGTTATACCAGGACTAATTGCACAGACTAAATTATCTAAGATCTTGCAGTTGTGTTTTGATATCAGGTTTAAGCACCAGCAGCGCCAGATAAATCAACAACAAAGGCGGTACAAAAGCCAAGCCAAATCCAACGACAGCGCATATTGTAGGAGTTTCGGTTTTACGTTCGCCCAGGTAATTACTTAAACGCACAACTACTGTGAAATAGAGTAACGCTAAGACCACAATAACTACTGAATTATACCCACCCATCTCAATGTTCATAATGTTCCTCTACTGAGTATTATAAAGCCACATAAACAAAAACCCGCTGTTTAAGCGGGTTCGTCGGCGTGATGTTCGGTGTCGCAGCTTTCACACTGGCTGCATAATCGCATGTTCATCACATGTGCCAGCACCACCAGAGATGCGCCAATTACTAATACTACATGTTCGTACTGATGGCCCCATACATCTCGCTGCCAGTAGATAAAAACACCTAAAAATAATGAGTAAAAAGGGTACAGCTTTCGATGATAGCGGTGAAACCCAATAAACAGTGCCACAAAGCCCAGCACCATAGTAAACAACAACATTAGCCGTTCGAAGGCATGGTTGTGACTCACCGTTAAGCCAAGGAGTGGGAGCAACGGTAACAAAACCGGCAGCAAAATACAGTGAATCGCACACAGCGACGTCACGGTAATACCGACTTTATCAAATAACACTCTGGTCTTGGCTAACACAATATGAACCCGCTGTGTTGAAATCACTAAAACGATATAATATAACAAATCAAAACACTTTGAAACGTGTTAGCTCAAATTTGTTTAAGTAACCGACGGCCAATGCCGGTGCAGAGTGCTGATTCCGTTGCTGGCCTGTGGCATAATAACGCCATGATAATTTAACCGGGCCTGCTATGGACTCCCTTCTGTCTCAACTTGATGAAAACTTAAAAGAGCTGTATCGCAAAGCACTGGATGCAGATGCGCTGCTAGAGCAATTGCAACAGCAAGGCCAGGCGAAACACCAAAGTATCTTCCCTGCCAGCAGTGATTTTAGTGTCAACAGTAACCGCTTCATGCCTTACTTAAGTGAAGCCGCCGAACAGGTGGCAGCTATCCGGCAAAGTCAGCAGTTTAACACCGCCACCCTGGCACGAGTAGTAAAGCAATTGCAGTTGCTTCACAAAACACTGGCCGAGTTTCGATCAGCTGTGAGTAAATAGTCTCAGCTTAAAAGGCAAATCGAAAACGCTATCCACGATAGTTATTAAAAAGCCCTGCAGTTGCAGGGCTTTTCTCTTGGCTTCAATACTGGCTTACATTACGCATTTAACACTTGTATTTAGCCCTATTGTAACTAGGGTTGGCTTACCTTGGGCGGTAAGGCGGCATGTTGGCTAAGCTTAGGTTGCAGCTCTTGTTTAAACCAGTCTTGCAACATTTCACGTTCGAACGCAAATTCAGGTGTATGACCGCGCGGCGTCATCCGCATCATAAACCCCATGTCACGCAAACGCTCTTCGCCGCTGACAACCTCTTCACCATATTGATCGCGCAGCAAATGATTAAAGCGGATTGCCGGTGAATTAGCCTCTTTAATAACCCGGATTGCCTGCCCCGTATTGGTGGCAAAGTAATCGACCTCACCCGCCAGATCAACGTCAGTTACCGTTACTTGCCAGCTATAACCCTCTGGCAATTTATTGGCCATTTCCTGAAAATACTTTTCAAAATTGCGTTGTACCCGCTCGTGGAAACGGCTGCGTGTGTCATTGGCCGCCCGCATGTCCGTAAACTTTTCCACCTCGTGCCAGGATAGTTCCAATTCCGCGCTGGCTTTATCGTTACTCATCGCCGGCACTGCCCATGCCAGTGCAATTACTGCTATCAACCATGTTTTCATAACCACCTCCCACGCTGTCACCCGAGCTTGCAGCATTATTACTGCCCTTGCCGGAGTGCACGATATTGTTAAACCTCAATGACGCTAATAACAAGGCTTCTTTACCGCCACACTATAGATCACAAGGGACATCTGGTGCTGTATAAATTTGTATCAATACCCTGCTCAATTTGTATAATGTTGTAGAAAGCAGCAATACCATAGCGGGTTAGCTATTAATGGCTGACGTTTGACTGCATTTTTGCGTAATCCTTAACTATCGGCTCTATTTCCTTCTGAAACCAGTCTGTCAGCATTTGCTTTTCATAACGGAAGGGGTCGCTATCGTTGACCGAGCGAAGGGTTTGCATAAATCCCATATCGCGTAACTTTTCTTCAGCACTAACGACTTCTTCACCTTCATGATCAAGTAAAACATGGCTGAACGTGATGGCCGGTGAATGTATTTCTTTGACAACGCGCAAGGGGTTGCCCGCGCCGCCGATGAAATAGTCAACGTCACCCGCTAAGTCAATGTCGGTAACAGTAATATTCCAGCTGTAGCCTGCCGGCAATTCACTGGCCATGTCCTGAAAAAACTCTTCAAAATTATGCTGTACCCGCTCTGTGAACTTTCCTCGCGTGCCATTTGCCGCGCGGATATCAGTGAACTTTTTGGGTTCCTGAAATTTAAGCTCAACGCTGGCTCCCGCCTCATTACTACTTAGTGCGGGTGCCGAAACGGCTAGCGTAAGCAGTGCTATCAGAAATGTTTTCATTTTCGCCTCCTGTTAATTCAGTTTAACCAGGCGTTGTAGAACATGGTAGAACAACGCGCTTATCACACTATGACCTCAAACCCAGTGTTAAGTTTAGTACAGGTTCGGTTTATCAAGTCATAAAAAAAGCCCCCGTTGTTACGCGGGAGCTTTTTTGTAGCAGCGGCGCTAAGTTACATCATGCCGCCCATACCGCCCATGCCGCCCATATCAGGCATGCCAGGGGCATCGTCTTTCGGTAATTCAGTGATCATCGCTTCAGTAGTGATCATCAGAGAACCAATTGATGCTGCAAACTGCAGTGCAGAGCGGGTTACTTTGGTTGGGTCCAGAATACCCATTTCCAGCATATCGCCGTATGCATCGGTAGCCGCGTTGTAACCGTAGTTACCTGAACCTTCTTTCACCTTGTTAACAACCACTGACGGCTCTTCACCGGCATTCGCCACGATTTGACGCAGTGGTGCTTCCATTGCCCGCAGAGCAATTTTGATACCGTGAGTCTGGTCTTCATTGTTACCGGTTAAGCTGGTCAGCTTGGCAGCAACACGCACCAGGGCGACACCGCCGCCAGGTACAACACCTTCTTCCACTGCAGCGCGGGTAGCATGCAATGCATCTTCAACCCGGGCTTTCTTCTCTTTCATTTCCATCTCAGTGGTCGCGCCCACTTTGATTACCGCAACACCACCAGCTAATTTAGCCAGACGTTCCTGCAGTTTTTCTTTGTCGTAATCAGAAGTGGCTTCTTCGATTTGCTGGCGAATTTGCTTCACGCGGCCATCAATACCCGTTTGCTCACCGGCGCCATCAATGATGGTGGTGTTATCTTTAGTGATAACAACCCGCTTAGCAGTACCTAAGTCTTCCAGCGTGGCTTTCTCAAGCTCCATACCGATTTCTTCAGAAATAACGGTACCACCGGTTAAGGTAGCAATGTCTTGTAGCATGGCTTTACGACGGTCACCGAAACCTGGCGCTTTAACCGCAGACACTTTAACGATGCCACGCATGTTGTTCACGACCAACGTCGCTAACGCTTCGCCTTCTAAATCTTCAGCAATAATCAGCAGCGGCTTGCCAGCTTTGGCCACACCTTCCAATACCGGCAGTAATTCACGGATATTAGAGATTTTCTTGTCAACAGTCAGAATAAACGGGCTGTCCAGCTCAACCTGACCCGCTTCCTGGTTGTTGATGAAGTATGGAGATAAGTAACCACGGTCAAACTGCATGCCTTCAACCACGTCCAGCTCGTTATTTAAACCCTGACCTTCTTCTACGGTAATTACGCCTTCTTTACCGACTTTATCCATAGCATCAGCGATAATTTTACCAATCTCTTCATCAGAGTTAGCAGAAATAGTACCCACCTGAGCAATAGCTTTGGTATCGGCACATGGCTGAGATAAGTTTTTCAGCTCTTCTACCGCTGCAATAACCGCTTTGTCGATACCGCGCTTTAAATCCATTGGATTCATGCCGGCAGCAACCGCTTTAACACCTTCGTTAATAATGTTTTGCGCTAACACAGTGGCGGTAGTGGTACCATCACCGGCTTCGTCATTGGCTTTAGAGGCAACCTCTTTTACCATTTGCGCACCCATGTTTTCGAACTTGTCTTCCAGCTCAATTTCTTTCGCTACCGATACACCGTCTTTGGTGATCATGGGTGAGCCAAAAGATTTATCCAGAATAACGTTACGGCCTTTCGGACCCAGCGTTACGCGCACCGCGTTTGCCAGAATGTTCACGCCCTTAAGCATTTTATTGCGAGCTTCGTCGCCAAAACGTACGTCTTTTGCAGCCATTTTAAAATTCCTTCAATCAGTTTTAAGTTAAACGATAATGCCAGGTGCAACTGTGGTGAGCTGCTTAATCGAGGATGACACCTAAGATATTGTCTTCTTTGGTGATCACAAACTCCTGACCGTCTACTTTTTCAGTGCGCTCGACATAAGCGCCAAATAATACTTTGTCACCAACTTTCACGTCTAAAGGCTTCACATCGCCGTTATCCAGGATGCGGCCATTGCCAACGGCAACAACTTCGCCACGGCTCGACTTTTCGGCAGATGCTCCAGTTAATACGATGCCACCGGCTGACTTGCTTTCTGCTTCTAAGCGTTTGATGATGACACGGTCATGTAAGGGACGAATATTCATGCTCTAATCTCCTAAAGCGTTTTTTGAGTTTTAACATGGGTGTTAAAATGTGTGTTCGGTATATGGGGCGGTAGCAAAAAAAATCCAAGGGGCAAACTGAAAAATTCTGTGCCACTGTCCCGGATAGGTTTTGAGCAGCCTACATTTTTAAGAATTAATTAAGATACTTTTGAAAAAATACCAGATGAAATAATTGCGGGCGCTGTCAGGTCTGTTGTTTACCCAGCGCCGTTACGCGCAATAAGACCAATTGGCCAATATTGTAGTATAAGTCATGTCGTATGAGTAATGCCGTATAGTAGAGCCGGTATTACCCACTAACCGGTAAATTGAAAGAAGGTTCAATTAATGTATAACGTGTTTTTGCTTCCATTGCTGTTGTTGTTTACTTTATTGGCCGGTAATCCCGCCCAGGCACAGCAAAGCTCCGTCCTGGACAGTTTACTTAAAGGTGACGATAATTTTTTACCGGTTGATCAAGCATTTAAAATGGACTTTCGGCAGCAGGGCGACCAGCTCATCGTCAACTGGACTATTGCAGATGGCTATTACATTTACCGTGACAAATTTAAATATGGTGGTGTGGCTGTCAGTTTTTCCCATCCTACTTACCCCGCCAGCATGCAAATTGAAGATGAATTTTTTGGGGTCACCGACGTTTATTTTCATCAGCTGACTCTGAAAATACCGCTGTCGGATATCAGCGAAGACGCGTTTTTACGGATCCAGTATATGGGCTGTGCTGAAGCGGGCCTGTGCTACCCCCCCATTAATGAAGAAATTCCACTGTCAATTCCGGGTAATTCGGCAGTGACTGCCGAAGCCGACGCAGTCGATCCCGCAACAGCTGAAGAATCAAATACACCGACTTCCAGCCAGTATGGTTTAGCTGAACGCCTTAGCAGCGGCTCGGTATGGCTGAATATGGGAGTGTTTTTTCTATTGGGTCTGGGGCTGGCATTTACGCCTTGTGTGTTCCCTATGTATCCTATTTTAAGCAGTATTATTGTCGGTCAGGGCAAACAACTTAGCACCGGCCGCGCCTTTGGGTTGTCCTTTAGCTACGTGCAGGGTATGGCGCTAACGTATTCGGCACTGGGGCTGGTAGTGGCCAGTTTAGGCGTCAAGTTTCAGGCCTGGATGCAGCACCCTGCCGTGCTAATTGTTGCCGCTGTGATTTTTGTGCTTCTGGCGTTGGCGATGTTTGGTGTATTTAACTTTCAGTTACCCGCCAGTTGGCAGGCTAAAGTTAGTGCCATTAGTAACAAGCAGGAAGGTGGTAGCTTAAAAGGGGCGTTTGTCATGGGCGCGCTGTCTGGCTTGATCGCCTCCCCGTGCACCACGGCACCTTTGTCCGCTGCATTAATGTACGTAGCACAAAGTGGCGATTTAATGCTCGGTGCACTTACCTTGTACATTCTTAGCCTCGGCATGGGTTTACCGCTTATCTTACTTGGTACCTCGGGGGGTAAGTTGCTACCTAAAGCCGGCGGCTGGATGAATATTGTCAAGTCAGCCTTTGGCTTTATCCTGTTGCTGGTGCCCATCATTCTGCTGGAGCGTATTCTGCCGTTCTGGCAAATTGTGTTGCTGGCATCCTTACTTGGTCTGTTGGTCAGTGGCTATTTATTCAAGCTGCTGTTTGAGCAACAAGGCAGCAGCGCAAAAGCCAGCTTGTTGGTATCTGCTCAGGTGTTGCTGCTGGCAACGGTATTTTTTAACTGGCACTATTTTAGCCCCGCTCAGACCAGCAGCGCCGCAGTCAGTAATGTTGGCAGTGCTCCAGACAGCACTACCGGCCAGTTTATCGATGTGGCAGACTTAGCGGGCCTGGAGCAGCAGCTGGCCGAAGCTCAGGCGGCCAACCAATATACGCTGGTCGATCTCTATGCTGAGTGGTGCGTTGCCTGTAAAGAGTTTGAAAAGCTTACTTTCCCGGCGGCCCAAGTGCAGGCCCAGACCCGTAACATGCGGCTGATTAAGATTGATGTGACGAAAATGACCCGCTCTGATGAGAAGCTGTTAAATCATTATCAGGTACTGGGTTTACCTACCCTGTTGTTTTTCAGCCCACAAGGCGAGGAGTTAACCAGCGCCAGAGTCACCGGTTTTATGGCCGCTACCCCTTTTGCACAGCATCTGGCGGCGCTTACCAGCGAACAGTAACCCTATCTAAGCCAGTTCGCCTGCCAACTGCAGACGAACTGGCCTACCGTTTTCACCTGCTTTTAAGCGCTTTACGCCTTACTCCATTTCGCCCCTCTGGCTGATAAGACCAGTATTTTGCTGCCATTTGTCACGAATTCACTATAATAGGCGCTTATCTGGTGATAAAGGGGCGCGGCAATGTAACGAAATAAGCAAGCAGGTGCATTTTAATGCTACCTTTCGTAAGATAAGGCTTATTCATTACATTTAGCGGAAATACAGTGCAAATGGCGGCAAAATACCGAATTTTAGTGATAAATGGTCCAAACCTGAATATGCTCGGTGTACGCGAGCCCGGGGTGTATGGTGCTGCCAGCCTGAGCGAGATCGTGTCTGAACTGGAATCACAAGCTGGCAAACTTAATGTCAGCCTTAGCCATATTCAATCGAACGCCGAGCATGAGCTTATTAATGCTATTCAGCAGAGTCTGGGCCAGCAGGATTTTATTCTAATAAATCCCGGTGCCTTTACCCATACCAGTGTGGCAATTCGCGATGCCCTGCTGGCTGTGGCCATCCCTTTTATTGAAATTCATTTATCTAACGTGCATGCCCGGGAAGCGTTCCGGCGACATTCTTATTTAGCTGATATTGCCCGTGGGGTTATCTGCGGCCTGGGCGCCAAGGGTTACCACTATGCGCTGGACGCAGCGGTATCAGCCTTACAAACAACCGAAAATTAACTAACAAATTAACTAACATCAGGCGACAGACATGGATATTAGAAAAATTAAAAAATTAATTGAATTGCTGGAAGAGTCTGGCATTTCTGAGCTGGAAATTACCGAAGGTGAAGAATCAGTTCGGATCAGCCGCAACAGCCCGGTGCAACATTATGCACCTATGCAACCGATGCAATATGCTCAACCACAAATACAGGCCCCGGCACCGGCAGCACCTGCTGCAGTAGCGGCTGAGCCGGCTAAACCTGCTGCTACCGGCCAGGTTGTTAAATCACCGATGGTGGGTTCGTTTTACCGCGCGGCCTCGCCCACTTCAAAAGCGTTTGTTGAAGTAGGTCAGACGGTCAAAGTGGGTGATACGCTGTGTATTGTTGAAGCCATGAAAATGATGAACCAAATACAGTCTGATAAAGCAGGCGTGGTAAAAGAAATTCTGGTTGAAAACGGCGATCCGGTCGAATTTGATCAGCCGTTATTTATTCTCGAATAACCAAAAAGGCTGACCGATGCTAGAAAAAGTACTAATTGCCAACCGGGGTGAAATTGCACTGCGCATTTTGCGCGCCTGCAAGGAACTCGGGATCAAAACGGTTGCGGTGCACTCTACCGTAGACCGAAATCTTAAGCATGTGTTGCTGGCCGATGAAACCATCTGTATAGGCCCGGCACCCTCACCTCAAAGCTATTTAAATATTCCGGCGCTAATTGCTGCTGCCGAAGTAACCAACGCCCAGGCTATTCATCCGGGTTACGGCTTTTTAGCAGAGCGCGCCGATTTTGCCCAGCAAGTAGAAGAGAGTGGCTTGGTGTTTATTGGGCCTCATCCTGACTCTATTCGCTTAATGGGCGATAAAGTATCTGCCATCGAAGCGATGAAAAAAGCCGGCGTGCCCTGCGTACCGGGGTCTGATGGTGCCGTCGGAGATGACGCAGAGGCCAGTAAAAAAATTGCCAAACGCATCGGCTACCCGATTATCGTTAAAGCCGCCGGCGGTGGTGGTGGTCGTGGTATGCGGGTTGTGCGCAGCGAAGAAGAACTGATTAGCTCGATCGAAATGACCAAAGCTGAAGCCAAGGCTGCGTTCGGTAATGACATGGTTTACATGGAGAAATTCCTGGAGAATCCACGTCACATCGAAATTCAGGTATTAGCAGATGGCCAGGGTAACGCCATTCATTTAGGCGAGCGTGATTGCTCAATGCAGCGCCGCCACCAGAAAGTGGTCGAAGAAGCGCCAGCACCGGGCATTACCCCGGAACTGCGCGCTTTTATCGGTGGCCGTTGTGTTGACGCCTGTAAGGTGATGAATTATCGCGGTGCCGGTACTTTCGAGTTTCTGTTTGAAAACGGCGAGTTCTTCTTTATTGAAATGAACACCCGTATTCAGGTAGAGCACCCGGTTACCGAAATGATTAGCGGTGTTGACTTAATTAAAGAGCAACTGCGGGTAGCTTCTGGCATGCCGTTAACCCTGACTCAGGAAGATATTGTGATCCGCGGCCATGCGGTGGAATGTCGGATTAATGCTGAAGATCCGGTAACCTTTATGCCGTCGCCAGGCAAAATCACCCGTTTTCACCCGGCCGGGGGAAATGGCGTGCGCTGGGATTCGCACATTTATGCCGATTACACGGTACCGCCAAACTACGACTCTATGGTCGGTAAGCTCATCACCTATGGCGAAAGCCGTGAAATCGCTATCGCCCGGATGCGCAATGCGCTTGACGAGTTGTTGGTAGAAGGCATTAAAACCAATATTCCGCTGCACAAAGACATTATGCGCGATGTTGAGTTTTGTAAAGGCGGTACCAACATTCATTACCTGGAAAAAAAGTTGGGTATGAAATAAGCGTCGCTTAATCAGCTTAGCAGTAGAATAAAGGCCGCAATTGCGGCCTTTTTGCTATAATGCGCCAAAATTAGCGCAAGAGAGTCACCATGCCCTGGATCCAACTACGTATCAGTACCACTGAAGATAAAGCCGAGCAAGTCAGTGATATGCTGCAAGGCTGGGGAGCGCAGGCGGTAAGTTTTGTTGATGCCCACGACACCCCGATTTATGAACCCATGCCAGGCGAGGTCATCTACTGGACCAATACCGTGGTAGTTGGCCTGTTTGATGCAGAACACCCGATGGACAGCGTGCTCGAGAAGCTGCAAAAGGTGGCCTTTTTCAAAGACCGGCTCGACTACAAGCTGGAACAGCTGGAAGATAAAGACTGGGAGCGGGAATGGATGGATAACTTTCATCCGATAAAGTTTGGTGAGCGCCTCTGGGTATGCCCCAGCTGGCGGGACATTCCGGACCCGACCGCCGTTAATGTAATGCTGGACCCGGGTTTGGCCTTTGGTACCGGTACTCACCCTACTACAGCCTTATGTATGCAATGGCTGGATCAGCATATCCAGAGCGATCAAACCGTGGTCGATTTTGGTTGTGGCTCTGGTATTTTAGGCATCGCGGCGCTGAAACTGGGAGCAAAACGGGTGGTTGGCATTGATATCGATCCCCAGGCAATAGAAGCCAGCACCGCCAACGCAGCGCGCAATCATGTTAGTGGTCAGATAGAGCTGTATTTGCCGAAAGATCAACCGCAGTTGCAGGCGGATGTGGTGGTCGCCAATATACTGGCCGGCCCGCTTGCCGATCTAAGTCAGATAATCAGTGCCTACGTTAAACCCGGAGGCTTGCTGGCGTTGTCGGGTATTTTACACAGTCAGGCCCAGAGTGTTATCGCTGCCTATCAGCACGAATTTAGTTTTGAGCCGATAGCCGAACAAGACGAATGGGTAAGGTTAAGCGCCAGGAAAAATGCCGGTTAAACAATTTTGTAACTGGTGACAAAATAAACAGCCTTACAATTATCTTTTTAGTCAGGCCGTTGTTTACGGCTTGGCTGTAGCAGGAAAACACGCCTTTTCAGCCTTTTAGCGAATGTCAATCCCTCAAAGGCCATATTAAATGCAGTTTTGTTTAAATAATAACCTTTGCTTTGTTGGCAAAAATCCGTAAACTTAGCGCCCCTTACGGGTAGAGCCTTGGATTACATGGTGCGTATAGGTCCTTATCAGTTAGCGAACAACGTAATTTGCGCACCGATGGCCGGAGTGACAGATCACACTTTTCGTGAGCTTTGCAGACGGTTTGGTGCAGCTTTAGCTGTATCTGAAATGCTATCAAGCAATCCGCAGGTCTGGCAGAGCGAAAAGTCGCAAAACCGAATGGGCCATCGTCAGGAATCAGGCATTCGCTCGGTACAAATTGCCGGCAGCGATCCAGCGCAAATGGCTGCAGCCGCACAGTACAATGTTGACATCGGCGCCGATATTATTGATATCAATATGGGTTGTCCGGCAAAAAAGGTAAATAAAAAACTGGCAGGATCAGCTTTGTTGCAATATCCGCAACTGGTTGAGCAAATTATTCGTGCGGTAGTCGATGCCGTGAAGGTGCCGGTAACCCTGAAAATTCGCACGGGCTGGGATCCGCTGCACCGCAACGGTGAACTCATTGCCCGTTTAGCGCAGGATAACGGCATTCAGGCACTGGCGGTGCATGGCCGCACTAAAGCCTGTATGTATAAAGGCGAAGCCGAGTACGACACAATTAAAGCCATTAAGCAGGCAGTGTCATTACCGGTAATTGCCAATGGCGATATTACGACGCCGGAAAAAGCACAGTTTGTGCTCAATTATACCGGTGCCGACGCCATAATGATTGGCAGGGCGGCACAGGGGCGCCCCTGGATTTTCAGGGAAGTGGTCCATTACCTGGCGACAGGTGAAAAACTGGCTGCACCAGCAATAGCTGAAGTGCAGCAAATCATGCTGGAGCATGTGCAGGGCTTACATCAGTTATATGGCGTACATTTGGGGCCTAAAATAGCCCGCAAGCACGTTGGCTGGTATTTAGCCGAGCATGATGCCCAGGGTGTGTTTCGCAGCGAATTCAATGCTATTGAGCAGGCTGAGCGCCAGTTCGAGGCATTAAATGACTATTTTTATCAACTAGCAGCAACCTAACGTAAAAGAGAAAAGCAATGTTTAATTCGAACGTTACTTCGCCATTTATTACTAATGCCCATGTCCAAACTCAGGAAAAACCTCAGGCGTTAAGCAACGCGGTACAAAAAGCCGTTGCTAACTACCTGCAACAGTTAAACGGTCAGGATGTTGATGACCTGTACGAACTGGTTCTGTCAGAATTAGAGCGGCCGTTACTGGAAGAGGTGATGAAATACACCCGCGGCAACCAGACCCGCGCAGCCAACCTGATGGGCATCAACCGCGGTACGCTGCGTAAGAAGCTGAAACAATACGGCATGAGTTAATGCCACTGCGGGGCTCCGGCCTCGCCACTAAGCACCTTCGGGTGCTTTTTTATTGGTTAGGTTAAAATCTGATTTCTGCAAGCGACAAGAGAATTAAAGCATGACAACATTACGCCCCATTCGCCGCGCACTGTTAAGTGTGTCTGATAAAACCGGTATCGTTGAATTTGCCCGTGCCCTGGCTGCCCGGCAAGTGGATATTCTGTCTACCGGCGGCACCGCTAAGCTGTTAGCGGAACACGGTATTAAGGTTACTGAAGTGTCGGACTATACCGGTCACCCGGAAATCATGGATGGCCGGGTAAAAACTCTGCATCCGAAAATTCATGGTGGCATTCTGGCGCGGCGTGGCGTAGACGAAGATGTCATGACAGCGAATAACATTGGCCCTATCGACCTGGTGGTGGTAAACCTGTACCCCTTTGCTGACACAGTGGCTAAAGCGGGTTGCACCCTGGAAGACGCGGTAGAAAACATTGATATCGGCGGCCCGACGATGGTACGCGCGGCAGCGAAAAACCATAAAGATGTCACCATCGTGGTTAATGCCAGCGACTACGACACGGTACTGGCTGATATGGAAGCGAACAATGGCGCAACCACTCATGCTACCCGTTTTAGCCTGGCTATCAGTGCCTTTGAGCATACCGCTCAGTACGATGGTATGATTGCCAACTACTTTGGCGCCATGTTGCCAGCCTACGACGCACCAACCGCGCCGGTAAGTAAGTTCCCACGCACCTTCAATAGTCAGTTTGTGAAGAAACAAGACTTGCGCTACGGGGAAAACAGCCATCAGAGCGCCGCGTTTTATGTGCAGGAGGGTGCCACTGAGGCTTCAGTCGCAACCGCTACACAGCTTCAGGGTAAGGCATTGTCGTATAACAATATCGCTGATACCGATGCAGCACTGGAGTGTGTAAAGGAATTTGCTGAACCGGCCTGCGTTATTGTTAAGCATGCTAACCCTTGCGGCGTCGCTATTGGTGATTCGATCCTGGCTGCTTACAACCGCGCCTATCAGACCGACCCAACGTCTGCTTTTGGCGGCATTATTGCTTTTAACCGCGAACTGGACGAAACCACAGCGAAGGAAATTGTCAGCCGTCAATTTGTTGAAGTGATTATCGCGCCAGCTGCTTCAGATGCCGCTGTTGCGGTAATAGGCACTAAGCCCAACGTCCGGCTACTGGTATGTGGTGAGTTCAGCCAGGCCGCTAACGCCCTGGATATGAAACAGGTTAACGGCGGCATGCTGCTGCAGGACCGCGATCAGGCTAAAATCACCGCCGATGATTTAAAAGTGGTGACTAAGCGCCAACCCACTGAGCAGGAATTAACAGACTTACTGTTCTGCTGGAAAGTCGCCAAGTTCGTTAAATCGAACGCCATTGTTTATGTCAAAGACAGCATGACCATCGGCGTTGGTGCCGGCCAGATGAGCCGGGTGTACAGCGCGAAAATTGCCGGTATCAAAGCGGCTGATGAAAACCTGGAAGTTAAAGGTTCAGTCATGGCTTCTGATGCCTTCTTCCCGTTCCGTGATGGTATCGACGCCGCCGCTGCTGCAGGCATTACCGCTGTCATCCAGCCAGGTGGCTCAATGCGTGACGCCGAAGTAATTGCCGCCGCCGACGAGCACGGCATGGCCATGGTGTTTACCGGTGTGCGCCACTTTAGACACTAAGCACGTAGTTAATGGATTAAAAATGGCCGCTTTGCGGCCTTTTTTAATCCATTAAACCCTATGCTTTTTCAGCAAGCAAAAAATCTCCCGATAGTATCTGCTGCAAGCCGTCCGTTGACTGGTTGTAGATATACACCCAGGCTGTGATAATCTCACCGCTGTTAAGCATGATGGGTTGTTTAAGCCGCAGGTATTCGGTGGGGCTGGCAAAGCCGGGGCCGCACTCTTCGTACTGGTCCAGTTCTGCCAGTAATAACGCGGGTTGCTTAAGCTGATACACCTCACCTGTTACCTGCCACTGCGGGTTGTTACTTGCAACGGCACCGGGGTAATAATCGACCAGATACAACTTGGCCTGCAACCGGCCCTGGCCAATTAGGCTGGCATGCTGCTGCAGTAACTGAAAGCAGCGCTGGCCGGCGGCGCGGCGCTTTGCATGTTGGCGAAGGGTACCGTATACAAATAAGTATTCTGGCATATTAATAAAACCTGCTTACACTGTACTCGATAATTCTACATCAATTGAATTAATGGCGTTGCATGCTGTGAAATCCACTAACAGCTTGGCAGATAACCGTACTTTTTGGCGAAATACTAAGTAGCATCACCATCAAAATAATGTAGTCTATTGATTTTAATATATTTATAGAGTGGTCTCATTTTTGCTCTGTCATTGCTGTAGGCAGCAAAGCTGCCACGGAGCAATACTTAATAAAAAAACAAGGAGCAACTATGTTGAAACAACTCTGGCTGGCCACAGTATTATGCTGCGCCAGCAGCGTGCTAATCGCCGCTGAACCCTTACCTGACGCCCAGGCTGTCAGCCGCTATGCCGATCAGCTGCTGCAGCAGCAACCGATAGATAACCATAGTCCCGGCGTGGCAGTGCTGGTAGCACGCGGTGACGAATTACTCTTTAAACAGGCCTATGGCCAGGCAAACATTGAGCTTGGCGTGCCATTAAGCCCGGAACATAAATTCCGGATAGGCTCTGTAACCAAGCAGTTTGCGGCGGCGGCCCTGTTAAAGCTGATTGACGAAGGCAAAGCGTCACTGAGCGATCCACTGAGCAAATACTTGCCAGATTATCCAAATGCAAAAAATATTACGCTATTGCACTTACTGAATCATACCTCTGGCGTGAAAAGCTACACCGGTATTCCTGGCTATATGCATAATAAAATTCGCCGGGAGTTAACTACCGCTGAGCTGATTGACGAATTTAAAGACTTAGCAGTCGATTTTGCGCCAGGCGCAGACTTCAGATACAACAATTCGGGTTATGTGCTGCTGGGGGCTGTTATTGAAACCATTAGCGGCAAAAGCTGGCATCAGTATATTAATGATGCGTTACTGCAACCCAATAAACTCAGTAATATTAGATACCCTGGCGAGCAAACTATTATTCCGGGCATGGCCAGCGGATACAGTCTGCGTCCGGGACAGGACGTTACTCAAGCGGCCTTACTCAGCATGACCCAACCGCACGCGGCTGGTGCCCTGGTGGCAGATGCGCATGCGCTATGGCAGTGGAACCGCCTATTACATGGCGGCAAGCTGCTAACAGCGGCCAGCTACCAGCAAATGATCACACCAACCGCCGCTGCAGCCAAAAATGACGGCAATTATGGCTTTGGCATTAGCAGAGGTACGTTACGGGGTATGGAAGAGCTTCAGCATGGCGGCGGCATCAATGGCTTTGTCTCAATGTTGATTTATTTACCTCAACCAAAAATAACCGTGGTGATGCTTCGCAACAGCGATGGCCCCGGACCGGATCTAAGCTATTTAGGCCGAAAAATTGCTGCATTTGCCAGCGGTAACCCCTACCCGCAGTACACGTCAGTTACCCTGACAGAGGCCCAGTTGCGTGAAGTGAGCGGGGTTTATAGCAAAGGCGAGGACAGTCGCACACTTGAAATTCAGGACGGCAAGTTATTCTCGACCCGTGCAGGCAGCCGCCCATTCGAACTGACAGCGCAAGGCAACGACAGTTTTGGCTTTACGGATAGCGTAACCCGTCTGGTGATCCAGCGAAACAAAGAGGGCAGCCCAATCGGGCTTAACATGTTTTATGACGGTGACGGAGAAGGAGAATTCTGGCAAAGAACCGGTAATATTGTGACAAAAGCCGATATCAGCCTGACGCCACAACAACAGCAAGCGCTAATTGGTGACTATGCTTCCGATCAGTTGCAACTGAAAATTTTTCAAAATGATGCTAACGGTCTACTGGTGCAGGTAGCGGGCCAACCGGCGCTGGCCTTAAAAGCTGCCAGTGCGCGTAGCTTGTACCTTACTGTCGTGGACGCCACACTGGAATTTGAGCCTGCTACGGGTCAGGCAACACAGCTAACCCTGACTCAGGGACCGGGACGCTTTGTGCTTACCCGCCAATAGCTTAACAGCAGGTGTTCAACTTTCATTTTGAACACGCCACTGCTGATCAGCAGTGGCGTTATCCCAACTTAGCACCATTGGGCACCTGGCTGTCTACCGTTACCAGCACAATAGCGCCATCTTCGCGGGCAAAGCCAGTAACCAGGCATTCCGACTGCATGGGGCCGATTTGTTTCACCGGGAAATTAACCACTGCCATTACCTGCTTACCCAGTAACTGCGCTTTACTGTACAAACTGGTAATTTGAGCACTTGATTTTTTAATCCCTATGTCGCTGCCAAAATCTACTTGCAGTTTATATGCAGGTTTATGGGCCTGTGGAAAATCGTCCACAGCAATAATGGTACCTACCCGAAGTTCTACTTTGGCAAAGTCTTGCCAGCTAATAGTTTCCATACCGTCTCCTGCGCTAAACTGTTAAGCTGCTATCCTGAACATAAAGCATAACTTAATCCGGAGAACCCTATGGCGCAATGGTTAAACGCAACGGTTTCTGAAACAATTTATTGGACCAGCAGCTTATTCAGTATTAAAGCCAAAACCGGGCCGTTACCCTTTATTGCTGGTCAGTTTGTCCGGCTGGCACTAGAGGGGCCTGACGGACGTGCACAGCGCGCGTATTCGCTGGTTAACCCACCGGATAGCGACTATCAGGAATTCTTAGTCAGTACGGTAGCCGATGGTTTGTTATCACCGTTATTACAGCAATTAACACCGGGAGATACCGTAGGGATAAGCCAGCCGGCAAGTGGTTTTTTTATTCTGGATGAAGTGCCTGACGGTGATAACCTATGGCTTATTGCTACCGGCACCGGCATAGGCCCCTACTTATCGATGCTGGCTACCGCTGAACCCTATAAGCGATTTAAACATATTATTCTGGTGCATAGCGTACGCAATTCAGCTGATCTTGCCTATAAAGAATTAATTGAAGGGTTTGTCGCGCAGCATCCCGGGCAATTACACTATCAGCCGGTGGTTACCCGTGAACCTCATCCCGGCGCACTGCAAGACCGCATTCCAAACTTAATCAGCAACCATCAGTTACAGCAGCAATGTGGCCAGCTGCTGAATTCCAAGTCACAAGTTATGTTATGCGGTAACCCGCAAATGATCACCGATACCAAAGCGTTACTTACCGAGATGGGCCTGACCAAAAACCTGCGACGAAACCCAGGCAATATTACAGTAGAGCAATACTGGTAAGTTTGCTGAGCGTCACCTCACCTTAGAAAATACCGGCCAGTGACCGCAGCAGCCCCTGATGCAGCGGTTGCTCGGCATCACGCCAACTCAGATTCGCTTTATTCGCAAAGCTAACGACTTTCACCTGGTACTTACGCCGATCCGTCGCCAGCTCCCACATTAACTCGTTGTTGCCACTGTCGCCCTGCTTCAGTTGCTGCCGACTTACTTCCTGTACCTTACCTATACTGTCCGGGGCGATGCGCTCAGCCAGCTGGATGTCAGTTAACATGGTGTAGTATTTATCCTTAACCAGCTGGTTGCCGACATACTCAGCACCCGCCCAGGCCGCTAATACCACCAGCGCTCTGGCAATATCTTTACCGTCAATGTCAGCGCCAAAGCCGGCATCCGCATAGACCGCAACGTTGCTGGCGCGGCGTGATGAAGCAATCTGCTCAGGCTCAGGGTCAGGCAACGCAATACCCGGATACAACAGCTGATGAATTTGCTCCGGGCTCATATCGTATTCTTCGCTGGCAAGCACCACTTCAGGTCGCTCTTTTAACACGGTACGCACATTTACCTGCAACCAGTACTGCGCCTGTTGTGGCGAGTCGACCAGCTGATAACCGCGGCTAAGCAGTAGTTCGCTCACATCAGAAGCCAGCGGTAGCTGGTACTCCGCCGCCGTCTGGCGAATATCAATAAAAATAGTGCGAAGCTCTGGCTCAACCGGATCAAGGTAGATGGTTTCACTCATCCGGGTCTGGACATCAAGCTTACCTTTAGCCACCGAGGTATGCAGCGCCATACAGCCGGTTAATGGCAGAAGCACCAGCAAGCACAGGAGCAAGCGCATTTAGAACAAACCTGCCAGTGAACGCGCCACGCCATCAGTAAGCTGTGGCGCGGCCTCTGGCCACTTTAAATTCGCCTGGTTGGCATAACTCATTACCCGGCTCTGATACTTGCGCATATCCGTCTGGCGCTGATAGCTTGAGCTGGTGCTGCCGCTATCGCCCTGCAATAGCTGATGGTCTGAACGCTCACTGACGCTGCCATTAAACCTTTCCATTATCTGAATGTCAGTAATCGCCGTGTAATACACATCTTCTACCAATGCGTCGACAATAGTGCCGGCGGCCGCGCCCGCTACTGCAGCCCCTAAGCCAGCAGCGCCAGAGCCACCGGTTGCCCGGTGAATGGCATAACCCGTTACCGCACCACCGGCAATGCCAGGGCCGGCTGCAAACGCCCGATTGGCATCACGGCCATTAGTACGCCCCACTTGCAGTACGTTAGCCTGCAACCAATAGTGGGCCTGCCCCGGGCTGTCAATTACCTGATAACCTTTGGCACGCAAGTTGGCAATAACCTGAGGTTTAATGTCAAATTCGGGTTTGTCTGAGGTGTTTCTCACGTCGACAAAAATAGTGCGCTGAGCAGGTTCAACCGGGTCTAGAAAGATGCTGGATGACATCTTGGTCTGGACATCAAGATTACGTTTGGCTACAGACGTGTGCAATGCACCACATCCAGCAAGACTCATTAAAACCAAGGCAGTTAGCGCCAGTTTAATCGTATTCATTGGAACCTCTTAAATTAGGATCGAGTGCTTTAAAGCATTGTGCAGAATTAAACTGAATATTATCTGAATAGTTAGCACAGCGTTAATAAACAACCGTAAAACAATGTAACGGAATATGTGAGGCGTCATGGTGTATTTCACCGTCAATTATCTTTACTTTTTTACTGGAGCCGCTACAATACGCGCCGCTCTTTTGTTTGTTCTTTATACAGCTTTTTTATAACGCTCTTTTTAAAATAAGGTAATCGCTATGCATCCGATGTTAAACATCGCCATTCGTGCTGCCCGCAGTGCAGGTAACATTATCGCCCGTGCCTGTGGTCAGTTAGATATGGTGCAAAAGCTGCAAAAAGGCAGCAACGACTTTGTCACCAATGTCGACAAAGAAGCCGAGCAGGCTATCGTGGCAATTTTGAAAAAATCTTTCCCAACCCATGGTATCGTTGGCGAAGAGCATGGCGATTACGGTAACAGCGACAGTGAATTCCAGTGGATTATTGATCCGCTTGATGGCACCAGCAACTTCATCAAAGGCATTCCGCATTTCGCGGTATCCATCGCCTTAAAACACAACGGTAAATTAGATCAGGCGGTTATTTTTGATCCGCTGCGCGGCGAATTGTTTACTGCATCACGTGGTCGTGGCGCCCAGCTTAATGGCACCCGCATCCGGGTTACCGCGCTGCCAGATATGACCGGCGCTATTTTAGCCACCGGCTTTCCGTTTAAAGCAAAACATCATTTAGATAGCTACAGCAAAATTTTCAACAGCTTTTTTGCTGACTGCGCCGATATGCGCCGTACCGGCTCAGCGGCTCTGGACTTAGCCTATGTCGCTGCTGGCCGTTTCGATGGTTTCTTTGAAATTGGCTTAAAGCCATGGGATATCGCCGCAGGTGAACTGATTGTGCGTGAAGCCGGTGGTATGGTCTGCGACTTTGTGGGCGGTTCTAACCATATGAAGACCGGCAATACCGTGGCAGCCAGTCCTAAGGTGCTGCAAGCCATGGTTAAAGGCATGCGGCCACACCTGTCAGAAACCCTGGCAAAGTAATACCAATATCACTCACGCCGTACCCGTTTAACTAACTTAAACGGGTACGTCTACTGCTAAACCTTGCTCTGTCCATGCCCGGTAGCCCCCTGCTAAACTCAGTACCTGCTGATAGCCCATGTGCTGCAGGGTTTGCGCTGCAAGCGCTGAGCGATAACCACCACCACAATACAGCACTATTTTCTGTTTTTTGTCCTGCACCATCTGCTCAATATCGCGTTCAATAATACCTTTGCCCAAATGCATCGCTTCCGGCAAATGGCCTTTCACCCATTCATGATCTTCGCGTACATCCAGCAAGACATAAGGTTGGTTATGCTGCTGTAGTTCAGCAATGGTTATTTCGTTAATTTCAGCCTTCGCCAGATTAACCAGAGCAATAAAACCCGGTGCATGTTGCGCCGTCATAAAAACCTCACCTAAAAAAAATGCCAGTCACAGACTGGCATTTTTAACACATAAGCACGTGTTTTACAGCAAAGGTTCGGTACCTTCACCTTCTTTTTCAGGTGGTGGTGGTGGCAACATATCTTCGCGACTGATACCAAGTTGTACCGCAAGCGCACTGGCCACAAACACTGAAGAGTAGGTACCAATAGCAATACCGAACAGCAAAGCAAAGGCAAAGTTATGAATTAGTGCGCCACCCATCGTAAATAACACCACCAATACAATAATAGTGGTTAATGACGTTACTACGGTGCGGTTTAAGGTAGAGGTAACCGCTTCATTAATGGTTTCATGCACTGTTGAATCACGTAACTTGCGAAAGCTTTCCCGAATACGGTCAAATACCACGATGGTATCGTTTATCGAATAACCGATTAACGCCAGTATCGCTGCCAGCACGGTTAAGTCGAACTCCAGTTGCAGCAGTGAGAACAGCCCCAGGGTGATAATGACATCATGGCCCAGTGACAACACCGCGCCCACTGACAAGCGCCATTCAAAGCGCATGGTGACGTACAACAAAATACCAATCAGTGCCGCCAGCATGGCTAAACCGCCCTGCTCTTTCAGCTCATCACCCACGCTGGGGCCAACAAACTCAACCCGACGCATTTCAATCGGCTCGCTGGATGTCTCGCTAAGCGCCCGCAAAATTTCATTTGAAATGGTAGATTGGTCGATACCTTCGCGCGGTGAGATCCTAATCGCAACATCTTCACTGGAACCAAAGTACTGCACCACAGCATCAGCATAGCCATTATCTGCCAGCACTTTACGCACCTGTGACAAATCGGCACCACCACTGTAGCCCACTTCAATAACGGTACCCCCGGTAAAATCGAGACCCCAGTTCATACCTTTGACAGTAATAGTGGCTATTGAAGCAATGACCAGCAAACCCGATAAAATCAGTGCCGGCATTTTAAACCGCATAAAATTAAGCGGCTCTGTAAAGCTAAATATTCTCACACCGCCTCCTTACATTGGCAGTGACTGCACACGGCGGCCACCCCAGAATAAATTAACCAGTAACCGGGTACCGACTACTGAAGTAAAGATCGAGGTCAGAATACCGATCGCCAAAGTAATAGCGAAGCCTTTTACCGGACCGGTACCGATACCGAACAGGATCAATGCCACCAACAGTGTCGTAATGTTGGAGTCGGCAATGGTGGCAAACGCGCGATCGTAACCATGATGAATGGCTTGCTGGACACTTCGCCCCTCGGCCAGCTCTTCCCTGATCCGCTCAAAGATAAGGACGTTGGCATCAACCGCCATACCTACCGTCAAAACGATACCCGCCATACCTGGCAACGTTAACGTTGCGCCTGGGATCATCGACATAAAACCGGTAATCAGGATCAGGTTTGCCAGCAAGGCGACATTAGCGACTAAGCCAAACGCTTTGTAATACAACACCATAAAGATGAGTACTACCACCATGCCCCACATAATCGCAGTCATACCTAAATCAATATTTTCCTTACCCAGGCTTGGGCCTATAGTACGTTCTTCAATGATCTGGGTTGGGGCAATTAAGGCACCGGCGCGTAATAACAACGCCAGGTTTTGTGCTTCAGCCGGATTATCAATACCGGTTATCCGGAAACTGCGACCCAAGCGTGCCTGAATTGTCGCGGCGTTAATCACCTCTTCGTACTTTACCAGTACCGGGGTGCCGTCTTCATTGCGCGCTTCACCCGGCTTATATTCAATAAATACCGTTGCCATTTGGCGGCCAATGGTGCTGCGGGTGGCGTTAGACAGTAAATTGCCGCCCTGTGCATCCAGTGAAATACTGACTTGCGGACGCGAGTATTCATCGTATCCCGAGGTTGCCCCGGTAATATGATCGCCGGTTAGCATGGTGCGGTTTTCAAGCAGGTACGGCTGACCATTACGGTCACGATACAGGCTGGCTCCTGCTGGCAAACGCCCGTCTAACGCAGCGCCTAAATCGGAGTCGTTATCTACCAGACGGAACTCCAGGGTGGCGGTTGCGCCCAGAATTTCTTTGGCCTGAGCCGGGTCTTGTACGCCCGGCAGCTGAACAATTATCCGATCAGCACCCTGACGCTGCACCAGGGGTTCAGCAACACCAATTTCATTTACCCGGTTACGGATAATAGTGATGTTCTGCTCCAGCGCATATTCACGAATTTCCCGAACCCGGTTTTCGCTTAAGCTGACTAACAAGCTATGCTCAGTATCGCCCTCGCTGAAGATCAGCTCCTGATCGGCTTTACCAAGAGCACTGCGTGCTGAGGCTAAATCTTCTGCGCTTCGCAGTAAAATTTGCACCTGACCACGCTCTAAATCTGCTTGCACAGCCCGGTAACGAACGCGCTCTTCCCGTAAGTCAGCGCGAAACGCCTGCACCATATCGTTAATGTTTTTATCGATAGCGGCTTTCATATCGACCGCCATCAAAAAGTGTACACCACCGCGTAAGTCCAGCCCCAGTTTCATTGGGCTGGCGCCAATTGCACGCAACCACGCCGGTGTAGTTGGCACCATGTTAAGGGCAGTGATGTAGCTGCTACCTAACTGTCGCTCTGCCACTTCCCGGGCCCGCAACTGGTCTTCAGCACTGCTGAAACGGGCCAGGATCTGGCCCTCGGTCAGCGTTACCGCTTTAGCCGAAATACTGGCTGCAGCGAATGCCTGTTCAAGTTCAGCACGAGTGGTCTCACTAACTACTCCGCCGCGACTGGCATTAATATTTAATGCCGGATCTTCTGGGTACACATTGGGCAAGGCATACAGGAATGCTGCAAGCAGCAAACCTAACACCACCAAATACCGCCAGAGAGGATTTTTGTTTAACACAAGTTGATCCTTTTTCTATTCGCTTTGCCGCTTACAGCGACTTTAAGGTGCCTTTTGGTAACACGGCACTAATCGCTGATTTCTGTACGGTAACTTCAGTGCTGTCATTCAGGGCAACCGTTACGAAATCTTTATCGTCAGCAATTTTGCTGATCCGACCGACAATACCACCCTGGGTTAATACTTCATCACCCTTGCCAAGGGCTGACATCAGATTACGGTGCTCTTTTACCCGCTTGGCTTGTGGCCGGTAAATTAAAAAATAAAAAATCAGGCCAAAGGCCAGCAACATAATAATCAAATCCCAGCCACCACCTGCTGGAGCTGCGGCGGCGCTGTCAGCGTAGGCATTGCTTATAAATAGACTCATGGTTTTCCCCTTAAAATTAATAAAATAATGAAGTTTTAATTCTTAATTAGTATTCGCCGGTATTTCAGTATTAGCTGAAATATCAGTAACCGCTTCTAACGCCGGAACGGGTAACTCCCGCTTCGCGTAAAACTCGCTGACAAACTGCTCCAAGGTACCAGTGGCTATGGCCTGGCGCAATCCCTGCATCAGTTTTTGATAATGATGCAAATTATGGATGGTGTTCAGCCTTGCACCCAGTATTTCGTTGCAGCGGTCCAGATGATGTAAATATGACCGGGAATAATTTTTACAAGTGTAGCAATCGCATTCAGGGTCCAGTGCCGAGATGTCTTCTTTGTGCTTTGCGTTGCGAATTTTCACCACGCCGGTACTGATAAACAAATGGCCGTTGCGGGCATTCCGGGTTGGCATAACACAATCGAACATATCGATACCACGGCGCACCGCTTCCACGATGTCTTCCGGCTTGCCAACACCCATTAAGTAACGGGGTTTGTGGCTGGGCATCTGGCCAGTGGTGTGGTTCAGAATATTGATCATGTCCTCTTTAGGCTCACCCACCGATAAACCGCCAATGGCGTAACCATCGAAGCCGATGTCTTCCAACCCCTGCAATGAGACATCACGCAGGTTTGGATACATCCCGCCCTGAATAATGCCAAATAATGCCGCCGGATTGTCGCCATGCGCATCTTTGGAACGTTTCGCCCAGCGCAGGGACATTTCCATCGATTTTTTTGCCTGTTGCTCGGTCGCAGGATACGGCGTGCATTCGTCGAATATCATTACAATATCAGAGCCTAAATCGCGCTGCACTTCCATCGAGCGCTCAGGGGTCAGCATAATCCGCTCGCCATTCAAAGGTGAGCGAAACTTAACGCCTTCTTCAGTAATTTTTCGCAGTTCACCCAGGCTGAACACCTGAAAACCACCCGAGTCGGTTAAAATAGGCTTATGCCAGTGCATAAAATCGTGTAAATCACCGTGTTTTTTGATGATCTCGGTACCGGGGCGCAGCATTAAATGAAAGGTATTACCTAAACAAATCTGCGCGCCAGTGGCGTCCAGCTCTTCCGGTGTCATACCTTTAACGGTGCCGTAGGTGCCCACGGGCATAAAGGCCGGCGTTTCAACAATGCCGCGCTCAAAAATAAGCCGGCCCCGACGGGCTCTGCCGTCGGTGGTATCTAATTCAAATTTCATTACTATCCTCAAGCGCCAGAAAGACAGTCTGGCTTAATTCGCGGCGCATTATAACAGCTTACTGCGTAGATGCTAAACGACAATCTACCTTGCAAAACCTGGGCTGGGGCCACGGCTGGGAAATTCTTATTCCACCGCCTTCGACAGCACATCCCTGTGCTGTCTCAGCCTGCGCGGCCTCCCTGCCGCTGCTTCATAAGAACACCCAGCCACAGCCCCTCTCACCCTCGGCGAAACAGGAATTCTCTTGCAGCCTATTATCCAGGAATCAGCTAATAAACATCGCATCGCCATAAGAATAAAAGCGATACTGCTCATTAATCGCCATATCATAGGCATTTAGTACGTTTTCGCGACTACTGAACGCCGATACCAGCATAATCAACGTTGATTCTGGCAGGTGAAAGTTGGTAATTAGTGCGTCAATGACTTTAAACTGGTAGCCGGGGTAGATAAAAATCTGGGTATCACCGTTGTAGCTAATCAGCTCACCGTCCCCCTGCATGGCCGCCGATTCGAGAGAACGTACCGAGGTTGTGCCAACGGCCACCACTTTGTTGCCACGCGCTTTGCAACTGGCCACAGCATCTACAACCTGCTGCGGCACCTCTATGTATTCAGCGTGCATCTTGTGTTCCAGCACATTATCAACGCGCACCGGCTGAAAGGTGCCGGCACCAACGTGCAAGGTAACAAAGGCAAACTCAACACCTTTAGCACTCAGTTTATCTAATAATGGCTGGTCAAAATGCAACCCGGCTGTAGGGGCAGCCACAGCGCCGGGTTTCTCGTTATAGACCGTTTGATAACGCGCTTTATCTTCTTCATTGTCCGGCCGGTCAATATAGGGTGGCAATGGCATATGACCTAAACGCTCCAGCATCGCCAGTACCGGCTCATCACCAATCACTTCGAGTTCAAATAATTCGTCATGGCGCTGGTTCATTCGTACTTCAGCAGCGTTTTCCAACAACAACAGGGTACCCGCCTTAGGCGCTTTGCTGGCACGAACATGCGCTAAAAAGCGTTTGTCATCCAGCATACGCTCGACTAACACTTCCACTTTGCCGCCAGACGCTTTCTGGCCAAACAACCGGGCCGGGATCACTTTGGTATTATTAAATACCAGTAAATCACCAGGCTGAAGAAAGTCACTGATGTCTTTAAAAATGTGGTGGCTGAGCGCACCGCTTTGTTTATCCATCACCAGTAAGCGGCTGCTTGAGCGCTCGGTTTTTGGAAAGCGGGCGATAAGTTGCTCGGGTAATTCGAATGAAAAGTCTTTAACTTGCATACTTTTAGCTTGCATAGAGGATCCTTGGCTTTACCGACCAGAGGCACGGCTGTAAAAAACAGCCGCTATTTTAGCAGAAGCGGCTACAAAATTACTGGCATTTTTGCAGCAGTACCTCACTTATCAGGCTGGTCATTAAGCGATAACTACGGGCTTTACTGGAAGTCGGCCGCCAGGCGACGCCGATATCCCGGTACGCATTGCCGCTGGTCGGCTGCTGGGTAATTAATTCAGTGCTGTCCAGCAGGCCGCTGTTAATGGCCATTTGCGGAATAAAAGTGACGCCAAGTTTGTTGTTTACCATCTGGGTCAGAGTGTGCAGGCTGGTGGCAAAAAACGGGTTTACCTTGCGGCTGTCTTCCAGCTCACAGGCTTTAACCGCATGGCCTGTCAGGCAATGCTCCCGCTCCAGTAAAAAAATACTTTCGTCAGGCCACTGGCTGATATCCTGATTAAAACCGCGGCCAAGCCAGTCTTTATGCAGTACCAGCTTAAAGCCATCCTGCGCCAGTACTTCGGTATGAAACGCGCCCGTTTCATAGGGTAGCGCCAGCAGTACCATGTCTAAACGCCCTTCAGCTAACGCATGCAGTGAATTGTCTGAGGTATCTTCGCGCAGCAGCAATTGTAAGTCAGGATAGCGCTCACGACACAAACTCATTACTTCACTTAATACAAAGGGCGCGATGGTTGGAATACAGCCCAGCCGGAATGGCCCTGCCATCGGTTTGCCCTGCGACTTGGCAAATTCTGTCAGCTCTTCACATTGCTCAATGATATGCCTGGCCTGGCGCACCACGTCCTCACCTAACGAAGTAAAAATAAAAGTTTTATGATCCCGCTCCAGCAACTGGGTTTGCATGGTTTCTTCCAGGTTAGCGATAGCAGCGCTTAGCGTCGACTGACCAACAAAACATGCCTCGGCAGCCCGACCAAAATGTTGGTGTTCGTGTAGCGCCAGCAAGTATTGCAGCTGTTTAACACTGGGAAGTCGTTTCATTGCCTATTCCGATTAAAATGCTAACTCTGTTCGATTATGCAAATCAATATAAAGTATTGCTAGCGTCAGGTCGAGCAGCCGCGAATATTAACACCTGTATTCATTTTCGTTAAAAATATCAGGTTACTTGCAATATTAATTTTTTAAAAACTAAATTTCAGACACTTAAATTTATTTTTTGTATTTATTGTAAATTACAAATTGAAACAATTACGCATTTGTTATAGCTTGAGGTTCTCATTGTATGTATCTGTAACCGTGTCGTCGCAGTACCCTGGAATAATTTCCATTCAGATACAAAGGAATGGTACGTACATTGACCGCTGGTTGCGAGTTGGGCAGTCCGTAACCCGTTTGAAGGAACGATCTATTATAAAAAAATCACCTCAGGAGGGTGAATTATGTCCAAATTGACCAAACCACTGGCCATTGCCAGCTGCAGCCTGCTGGCACTGGCAGTGAATACCGCCCTGGCAAATACCGCTAACAAAACTACTGAAGACAATCGATACATCATTAAATATAAAGACAGTAGCTTAGGGCTTAGCAAGCAGCAAGACTATGTATTAAGCCAGCATAAACGCACCAAAGATGCCATTCTGGCCCAGCTTAGTAACAACAGCAGCAAACTGAAGCGTCAGGGCGCGAAAGTACATCATTTACTGGCAGAACAGCGTGCTATTGCTGCAGAACTGCGCCCTGGCATGGTTAACCTGTTAAAAGCCGATCCGGCCATTGAACTGATAGAAGTGGATCAGCGTCGTTATCCCATGATGCAACAAGTACCTTATGGCTTCCCGCTGGTGCAGGCCGATTTAGTCAGCGATGAATTCGCCGGCAATCAGACGGTTTGTGTTATTGACTCAGGCCTCGACTTACCGCATGAAGACTTTGCATCAGGCAATATTGGCGGCACCAATGATGTTGGTACCGGTAACTGGTTTGAAGCTGGCGGCCCGCACGGTACCCATGTCGCCGGTACTATCGGCGCGCTGAATAATGACACCGGTATCGTCGGTATTATGCCCAATGGCCAGTTAAACATGCACATTATTAAAGTGTTTAATGCTGCCGGCTGGGGCTATTCATCCACTTTAGCCAGCGCCATTAACGCCTGTGCCGAAGCTGGAGCTACGGTTGTAAATATGAGTCTGGGTGGTGGTTCACCAAGCACCACTGAAAGCAATGCAATGCAGGCAGCCTTTGATGCCGGCTTGTTATTAATCGCTGCGGCCGGTAATGATGGCAATACCGCCATGTCTTACCCGGCATCCTATGATTCCGTTGTTTCGGTTGCCGCCGTAGACAGCACGAAAACGCTGGCTGGTTTCTCTCAGCGTAATGCCCAGGTAGAACTGGCAGGCCCGGGTGTCGATGTTCGCTCTACGTATCCTGAAGGCACCGCGCTGGAAGCTCAGCTTGGTGTCAACAGTGTCTTTTATGATGCCAATCCAATGTCAGGCTCTGGCAGTGGCGCAGTGAGTGCCGAATTTGCTGACTGCGGCCTGGCAATTGATGCCTGTACTGATGTTGCAGATAAAGTCTGTTTAATTTCACGCGGTGAAGTAGCGTTCTCGCAAAAAGTAGAATCATGTCAGGCGGGTGGTGGTTTGGCTGCCGTTATTTATAACAACGAAGCCGGTAATTTCAGCGGTACCGTGGAAGGCACTACCGCTACTATTCCTGCGGTAAGCATTTCGCAGGAAGACGGCCAGATGCTGCTGACTCAACTGGGTAGCACGGCCAATCTGACATCGGGTGCCAGTAACTATGGCCTGATGAGTGGCACTTCGATGGCCTCGCCGCATGTTGCCGGTGTCGCTGCGCTGGTTTGGAGCCATTTCCCAACCTGTAGCAATGCCGAAATCCGCGCAGCGCTGGCCGCCAGCGCTGATGATTTAGGCGCAGCAGGTCGTGATACCTCTTATGGCTTTGGTCTGGTGCAAGCAAAAGACGCAGTCGACTATCTGGCCGAGTTTGGTTGCGCCGGTTCAGGCGATGGTCCAGATGAACCTACACCACCGGGTACCACTGCTTTGGTCAATGGAGAAGCGGTAACGAATCTTGCTGGCGGGGGTGGTGAATCATTGCTGTTCTCTCTGGACGTTCCAGCCATGGCAACCGATTTATCCTTTGCCATGAGTGGCGGCACCGGTGATGCCGATCTGTACGTAAAATTTGGCGCTGAACCTACGGTTAGCGACTACGATTGCCGGCCTTATCTGGCAGGTAACGATGAAAGCTGTGCAATTGATCCGGCACAAGAAGGCACTTACTACGTTAAGGTCATTGGTTATACCGCCTTTACCGGCGTTAGCCTGACGGGTAGCTTTATCGCGGAAGATGAGCCAGGCGATCCGGACTTGCCAGATGCGGGTGGTGAAACCATCAGCAACATTAATATTGGCCGTCGCAGCTGG